>Ga0256408_1000249_pt1 | contig 58554 bp, 60 predicted proteins | sample PhyAR1_FD_185998 | JGI IMG/M metagenome (GOLD analysis project Ga0256408, IMG submission 185998) | Leaf surface microbial communities from alfalfa plants in UC Gill Tract Community Farm, Albany, California, United States - DLSL A.R1 | ecosystem: Host-associated > Plants > Phyllosphere >...
TGACTGTTCAAGCCCGTATATCTACAAAGCAGTGGCGACGGGTCAATGCCTTGCTTCGGCTGAATTCAAATGGTATCGGATCAATGATGCAGGTCAGGAAGTTGAGTATTTCAACATGCTGTTAGAAAAGGTTCGGATAGTGTCTATTTCGCCGGCTATGGCAGCAGCCAGCAATCCGAATGAAAATCATATGGAAACTGTTGAGTTGCGTTACGAGAAGATTACGTGGAAGCACAATGATGGCAATATCATCTATGCTGATTCATGGGATGATCGCCAGACTGCATAATGTGATTAAGGGGCAAAATGCCCCTTAATCATCATAAAACCACCTCTTGGCCTTCACCGCTTCAATGATCATTTCAACGGTTAATGGTTTTAGCTCACGTTTGGGCGGTTTTCTCTGCCAAAATGCCCTTTCAGCTTCATAGTAATTCAACATATCGAACTTAGAATAATCAACACCGTATTTAGTAAAGACATCAATCAATATCTCTGCCAAATCTTCGGGCAAAAGTTGCCAATCATCTTGCACTGACCAAAATTTCTGGATAGGGACAATTTCGGGATCCCGCCAGCTTTTCCTGAACCCATATTTATCGGTTAGGTAGTCACAGATCTCTTTATCTAAATTCATTAGAAAGATGGCCATACGATTCGGTCAGATGGGCGTGCGATAATGTTAAATTTATCTCTGGTCCTTTTGGAAACTAATTGAAGCATTATTACAATTTGGGCATAACCTAGCCACGGAGTCCATCGACCTATAAATGGAGCGATTTTACTGGTAGGAACCATCTTCATCTTTGAGCCTTTACCCATTGGTGCTTCCAGTCGCAACCCGAATGGCAATCTCTTTTCTTTAAACATCGCTCTGGCTATTTTTGAAATGACGCTCGTTCCTGGCGTATTTGTTGCAGCCGATAATTTTCCTGAGACGGGGATCCAAGGTTGCCCAATGAGAATCATCACTGTTGCCGAAGTATCTAAACCTAAGTAATCAGATAAACTTTCAATGAAAATCATGTTGAACAATTCTGGCGCAGTTACATTGGCATGACCATGGTAGAAGTAGGTTCCATTAAGTTCTTCGGTAGTATCCATTTTCCATATCCATTTGATTAGCAGGGCTTTAGAATACTGCTGTATTCATAAGCAGGCAAAGGGAATTCTATGTGCGGGCGCTTCACGCAGCAGGAGCCCCGCTAACAGTAATAAACATCTGAAAATCAGGCAACTACGACTTTCGATAATTGTACCCCGCTGAACAAAGGAATACTTTTAAGCCTCACTTTTAAAAATGGAATTTTTGAAAATGGCTATACCAGCTTATTTATGGCTTAAAGACGATGGCGGCGCACTGATTAAAGGCGGTGTGGATGTTATATCGGGCGGGAATACAGCATCGAAGTAAAAGGATTCCATCATAATCTGATGACGCCAACTGATGATCGTACAGGGAAAATTACGGGTACACGTATTCATTCCCCTATGATGCTGGTGAAAGATTTTGACTGTTCAAGCCCGTATATCTACAAAGCAGTGGCGACGGGTCAATGCCTTGCTTCGGCTGAATTCAAATGGTATCGGATCAATGATGCAGGTCAGGAAGTTGAGTATTTCAACATGCTGTTAGAAGGTGTGCGGATTGTCTCTATTTCCCCAGTATTGGGTCATTCAAGCAATCCTAATGAAAACCATATGGAATCTGTTGAATTACGCTACGAGAAAATTACGTGGAAGCATAACGATGGCAATATCATCTATGCTGATTCATGGGATGACCGCCAGACTGCATAATGTGAAAAGGGGCATACCGCCCCTTAATCATATAGCCAACGACCCGCCTTTGCTGATTCGATAATCATCTCGACCGTAAGCGGCTTGTAAACTCGACGTTGTAATTTCTTCCACCATAACCACACAGGCCATTCTGGTTCAAAATAATTATCTAAATTAAAGTTATCGTAAGAAATACCGTACCGGGTAAACAAATCTACTAACATTTCTTCTAATTCTTCCTGAAGATAATTAAAATGCTCCTGAAAGGTCCATTCTTTAAGAACTTTTTGCTTCCGTACGCTATATTTATCAGTGATATAACTTAAAATCTCTTTCTCATCGACCATCAGAAATACGTCCATTCAATACGGTCTTTCGGCCGTGCAATCAGATTATATTTATTCCTGGTTTTTCTGGCTATGATTCCAAATATGATCATGGCAGGAATTGTTCCTCCGACATACGGCGCGTAACGCCCGACAGCAGCACCAACACTTTTCGTCATGCGGGTTTTCATGAAACCTACAGGTGTTGCCACTGGTTCAACAAAGCGCATATCTTTAAAAATTCTTCGAGAAAGTTTTGAAGCGACGCTGGTCCCCCAGGTTGAATCCCCCAATCCCTTCGGTTTTGGAAGAATTGGCCAGCCTGCAATGATCATCGCAGAGGTTTCTATAGCGAGCCCTTGATGCTCAGCAAAGGACTCCGCAAAAATCAACCAAAATAACTCCTGAGCGCTTACATTGGCATGACCGTGATAGAAGTACGTCCCGTTTAGCGTTTCGGTAGTATCCATTTTCAATATCCATTTGATTAGCAGGGCTTTAGAATACTGCCGCATTCATAAGCAGGCAATGTGCCCCCTCGCACTGAATATCATCATTGCTCCTTCCGTCACGTTAATCGGTCTGTTGATACCAGAACCTTGCAACGGTTTCATTGATCCACGCACCCGCGGGCTATTTTCGTGAAGGTAACATCCTGATCAGCGTGTTATCGCGCCGGCGATAGTGATGCCAGAGAGCCGCCAGAGTATGTAATCCGATGAGGTAATACCCCGAGTTAGCGAGCCATTCATGCAGCGTTTTTAATAGTTTCTGTAACGGTAAATCCGGAAACACGCTTTTCGGCATAAGGATGTTAAACATCGTCCAGTCATGCCCGCCATAATATTGTGACAAAATACCCATCACCGGTAAGCTGAGAAACATCAGATATATAAGAATCTGCGCGCCACCAGAAAAATAATGCCGCCAGCGCGGCAACGCGGGTTTGACCGGTGGCGTAACATACATCCCGCGAACAAACAGCCGTATACACATCAGAAATAATACGCAAAATCCCAGACTGTAATGCGTCAGGGCTAATAACTCCCGCAAGGGCGTGTCTTTTGCAAAACACCCTTTTATATCCATCGTGGCATAGGTCAATACCACTAAAACAAACACCAGCCAGTGGAGCAAAATTTGAACGGAAGAATATCGGGTACGCATAGCATTTCCGGTAAACGAAGAGACGTTAACCATACTTGCTGAGACTTAAGCTTACATTAAGAGGAATGAGCACCGGCGAGAAATGATCGGATGCAGGGGTATTACAATGTTAAAAAAGGGAATAGCGCAGTGAGAAAGAAGAGGCAAAAAAGTGTGTTATCTGCCCCGCAGTTTGCAAGGCAGAAAACACTGAACACATCGGTAGCCTGATTAACGCGCGATCAGGAAGCTCTCTAATGATGCACCACCATCCAGTGCCGCTTTAATGGCAGAAGGAGTGCGGCCCTGGCCGGTCCAGGTTTTTTTAGAACCGTCGGTATCGGTATACTCATAGATTGCCGGGCGTGGTTTACGCTTGGCTTTACCGGATTCTTTGGTTGTCTGGTGACCCAGCAGGTCATCAATAGCGATGCCGTCGTTTGCCAGCATTTCACGGTATTTCAGTAATTTTTCGTCACGTTCCTGCTGCTGCGCACTGCGCGCTTTCACATTTTCGCGTGATTCTTCAACAATTGCAGTCAGCTTCTCGAGAATTTCTTCCAGAGTGCTGAGTGGCATTTCACGAGCCTGTGCCCGAAGTGTACGGATATTATTCAAAACGTTTAACGCGTTGTCCATGATGTGCTCACTTTAGAGGGGTATCATTAAATTAGTGACCCTGATTCTACACAAAGAAATAATGATATCAATTGCGCCAGCATAATATTATTCACCGTGACACAACGGTGGCAGTCGCCACTCTTTTTCTTTAATTGTTAATACCCCCTCTCATAACAACTTGTTGTCGCTGAGTAATTAAAACTTTTACGAAGAAATCACTTTAAACACCTAAAAAACGCCAGAAAAATATTATTAATCACAATTTGCACACTTTGATAATAGTGTCAGTACGTGAATAAACTATGTTGTTATTATGTACAAATTTGTCAAAGTCTGGTCTTTACGTGCGAAGCATTACTCTTTTCTGAATAATCATTTCGGTAAAACGGGTTAGAAAAAGCATCTTCTGCACCATTTTTTAGAAGCGATTAAACAACTCCGACGGTAAAATGAGACTTAAATCACAAAATAAGACCCCTGACCGTTATGTTCAAAACCATTTTTGTTGTTTGTGCTGGCTGTGTAGCGCTGAAACTTGCGCTGGACTGGCAGATCATTTTGCAGGTAGCTGAAGGCTGATTGTCAGTTCCCTGGCCATCTTCGCAAACTCAGACAAGTTTCTGGTCAGGATCCCCCGCCGCCACACCAGCCAGGTCGTCAGATAACGATAATTGTCAGCCAGCGGCCAGATACTCACCGTACTGCTGCCCGGCATACTTTCCAGCATACTGCGTGGCATCAGCGCCAGTCCGCCACCTGCAATGACGCAGGCCAGCATGCCGTGATAGGACTCCATCTCGTAAATTTTCCCCGGCGCTGCACCATCATCCGCGAACCAGCTTTCAAAATGACGCCGGTAAGAACAGTTGGAGCGAAATGCATACACAATTTCTCCGTTTACGTCCTGTCCGCGTGTGACCGGTGCATGATGCAGCGGCGCGACAATCACCATTTCCTCCGGGTATACCGGCACACCATCCAGCACAGGATGCAGGACGGGCCCGTCTACAAATGTTGCTTCCAGCTTGCCCTCGAGCAATTTATCCAGCAATTCACCCGACGGACCGGTACTCAACGCCAGTTCAACTTTGGTGAACTGCTGATGATATCGCGCCAGCAACGCCGGAATACGCACGGCGGCGGTACTTTCCAGCGCCCCCAGTGCGAAAATCCCCTGCGGTTCTGTTCCGGCCACCGACAACCGCGCTTCTTCCACTAAATCCAGGATCCGGTTGTTGTAATCGAGAAAATTACGCCCTGCTGGCGAAAGACGTAACCGCTGATTCTCGCGGATGAATAATTCGACACCCAGCTCCGCCTCAAGCTGTTTAATGCGTGTTGTCAGATTCGACGGAACACGATGTACCCGCTGTGCAGCGGCGCTGATACTGCCGGTTTCAGCAACGGCACGGAACATCTCAAGCTGTGAGAGATTCATAAGCTTTCTCAAAAAGTGAATGGTTTACTTATTTTTATTCATTTTTATTAAAACACGCAACCCTCTATTCTGAACGCACTGGTTCAACGAGGAATAAAAAATGACGACGACAAATTCGCAAACACATGCCATTTCGCAAAATCCGTTCACCGGCGAACGTATCGCTGAATATCCTTTTGACACCACGCTGGCACTGGAAGCTGCGGTTTCGCAGGGCAGCGTAGCATTTAAGCAATGGCGCAAAACTGACGTCCAACAGCGTGCCACGCTGCTGGTCAATCTGGCCGCAGAACTGCGCTCCGCCAGCGAAGACATCGCCCGCATGATCACCCTCGAAATGGGCAAGCCGGTGAAACAGGCACGCGCTGAAGTGGAAAAATCAGCCGGATTGTGTGAGTGGTACGCTAAAAACGGTCCGGCGATGCTGGCACCGGAACCGACGATGGTCGATAACGGCGAGGCGCACATTCATTACCGCCCTTCCGGGATGATCCTGGCGATTATGCCGTGGAATTTTCCGGTGTGGCAGATTTTACGCGGTGCCGTGCCGGCGTTGCTGGCAGGTAATACTTTCCTGTTAAAACCGGCGCCGAACGTGATGGGCACCACGTATCTGGTGAAACAGGCCGCGCTGAAAGCTGGTTTTCCCGCCGGTGCGTTCGGTGTGATTAATGTCGGAAATCCGGCAGTGGCAGAACTGATTGCTGACCCGCGCGTGGTTGCCGTGACGGTGACAGGCAGCGTGCGTGCCGGTGCGGCAATTGCAGAGCTGGCAGGTAAGTCCCTGAAAAAATGTGTGCTGGAACTAGGCGGTTCTGATCCGTTCATCGTGCTTAATGACGCCAGTCTGGATGAAGCGGTAAAAGCGGCGGTTGCCGGTCGTTATCAAAATACCGGGCAGGTATGTGCCGCAGCCAAGCGGTTTATCGTTGAGGAAGGGGTGCTGGATGCGTTTACCGCAAAATTTGTTGCCGCGACTCAGGCGCTGGTGACGGGCGATCCGCTGGATGACGCGACCTATATCGGCCCGATGGCGCGTTATGATTTGCGTGATGAACTGGATAAACAGGTTCAGGATACGCTGGCAGAAGGCGCAACCCTGCTGCTCGGCGGCGAGAAAATTGCCGGAAACGGTAATTTCTATGCGCCGACTATTTTAAGCAATGTGACGCCTGAAATGACCGCATTTCGCCAGGAACTGTTCGGCCCGGTTGCCGCGATCACGGTGGCGCGCGATGCAGACCATGCCGTCGAACTGGCTAATGACAGCGATTTTGGCCTGAGTGCGACAATTTTTACAACGGACCTTGCGCGGGCGGAACAGATGACGAATGAGCTGGAAACCGGTGGTGTGTTTATCAACGGTTACAGTGCATCCGATCCGCGTGTTGCGTTCGGTGGCGTGAAAAAAAGCGGCTATGGTCGTGAGCTTTCACACTTCGGTTTACGCGAGTTCTGTAACGTGCAGACCGTGTGGAGCAACCGGAAATAACACCCGCCGCGCTCCGTAAAGGGTATAAAAGAAATCTCATCCGGGCACGAAAGTGCCCGTTATCTTTTCCCTTCCTTTTATTCATGTCAAAAATAACGAACCTGTAACGAAATGAAAGCATCTTCTTTTAAAATCGCGTTAATTGTGGCGAAACCCTTCTTAACAAGAAATTAGCAATTAAAGCTAAAGTTAGTCACATGAAAAGGTGTTTATTAACGTTGTGCCCGTTAACTAACGGCAACGTAATACCCGATTCAGACAGTGAACTCTTGAGGAATAACTCCATGAAAGGCTTAGTAAATGATGTTTTATCCATATTCTATCCGAAGTCTGTTAAGCCTGTTTTGATCCGCAGCGGATTATCACATCGTGAAATAGCCTCCCTGCAAGCTGTTGGTGTAACAACGGTTTCCTGGGCTACCTCCATGGAAGAACTCAACAATGCGATTGTTAAAAAAGCGTTAGATGCAGGTGCGGTCGGTTATCACATTACTAATGTGGAATCCCATAAACCGGGTAAAGAGGAACAACACGTCATGGCGGCCACCGCGACGTTTTATCATATCAACCATAAAGTGGCCTATGACTGATGTTTCCTGACAGTTTAAGTAAAATATAAAAAGCCGCATACCGGACAGGTCTGCGGCTTTTTTATTTAATTCGCCTTTCAATATCATTTCTCTGAACGCCCTTCTGACTACTCATCCCCGCGATTGTGACTGACATACCCTGACGTCATCCCTTTTGATCTCACCGGAATTAGCCGTTTTTTACTCGCTATTTGAGCAATGGCATTAGGAACATTCTTATAACATCACCAAAACAACCACACAAAAAGACGCCTGCACGTCAGAATATCTCAGGGAATTTACATGACTCGCCATCGCCGCGCGACCGGGCACTTTGCCCGTTTTGTCTGCGCTTTTCTTTTGTTATCACTCTTCTCTGTATCCCAGGCCATTGCTCAATCGGCAGGGTGTACGGCGCTGAATAACCGCACGTTTTCTACCGCGAACTTTTCAAGTCAGGCTTACCAAGCCAGCCAGTTTGATACCAGTGATACCTTAACGCTGACGTTTTCAGATTCTGGCGCCGGTGTGAACAGCGAGATGACAGATACGGACAGCTTCGGCCTGACGAATTATGCGCAGTCGACATTCTCAACCTACTACGTCACCGGCGGCACGGCAGGTACTCATTCTTATACCGTGACAGGGTCACAACTGGCGAGTGCGGGAGTTCGCTTTCGCATCACCACCAGCCACGGCTACCTGAGCCCTCTCAGCGTTTCCTGTACCTCACCGGTCAGCGCATCCACCGATGCCAGCCTCTCGGCGCTGTCACTTTCAACCGGTTCGCTTTCCCCGACCTTTTCCAGCGGGACAACCTCTTACAGCGCAACCGTCGCCAATAACGTGACCAGCATTACGCTGACACCAGTGACCACCGACAGCACCGCAACCGTAAAAGTGAATGGAACTTCCGTCACTTCCGGTAGTGCGTCAGGGGCGATCCCGTTAAGTGAAGGCAGTAACACGATCACCGTCACCGTGACGGCTGCCGACGGCACCACCACGTCCGGCTATTCTGTTCAGGTTCAACGCAACGGGTTAGCACCGGTCGCCGGTTCTGCCAGCGCCAGCGTAGCGTTTAACAGTAGTAATAATACGATTGCCCTGCCCCTTTCCGGTGGCGCAGCGACATTGGTGGCACAGGGTGCGGCACCTGCACACGGTTCGGTCGTATTCTCAGGCTCAACTGCCCTTTATACGCCGCTGCAAAACTATTTCGGTGCGGACACTTTCACGTATACCGCCAGCAACAACTGGGGCACATCCGCGCCAGCGACCGTCAGCGTGAATGTCGCCGCGCCGGTAATTACGCTGTCGCCTGTCACCTTACCTTCTGCCACATCCGGCACCGCTTACAACCAAACACTGACGGCAACCGGCGGGTCAGGCAGCTATCAGTTCACGACCGGGGATGCGTTACCTGCCGGATTAACACTGGGATTGAATGGCGAAATTTCGGGAACGTCGACTGCAACGGGCAGCTTTAACATTACCGTCGTGGCGCACGATACGGCGAATGCTGCCACCGGAAACCAAAGCTATGTGATAACCGTTAACGGGCAGGCACCGGTCGCGGGTGCGGTCAGCACCACAGTTGCCGGTAACAGCAGCAACAATGCCATTGTGCCGGCACTGTCTGGCGGCGTCGCAACGTCAGTCACCGTTACGACCGCTCCGCTTCACGGCACGGCAACGGCTTCGGGTACCTCACTGAGTTACACCCCTGCGCCCGGATATTCAGGTACCGACAGTTTCACTTACACCGCCAGCAATAACTGGGGAACTTCATCCGCTGCAACGGTGAATGTGACCGTAGCCAGCGTGACGCTCGGCTTCACGCCTGCGAGCGGCGCATTACCCGCAGCCACCGCAGGTACGCCGTGGTCGCAGATCATTACTGCCAGCAACGGCACCGCCCCATACACCTACAGCGCATCCGGCCTGCCTGCCGGACTCTCCGTCAGCGCCAGCACGGGTGAAATTTCCGGTACACCCGCCGCTTCCGGCACTTATACCATTCAGGTAAGTGCCGCGGACAGTCACGGGATCACCGGCACCGTAAACTACGCACTGACCGTTGCCGGACAGACACCGGTGGTCAGTGCGATATCCTCGAGCGTGGCGGCCAATACCAGTGAGAATCTGATCGAGCCGGTGCTGTCGGGCGGCGCAGTCACGTCACTGGCGATTGTGCAGCAACCCGCACACGGCACGGCGCGCATCCAGAACCTGAAAATCCGCTACACGCCGGTTGCAGGTTATTCCGGTAGTGACAGTTTCATTTACAGCGCTTCCAACAGTTTTGGCGCAGCACAAGCGACGGTCACGCTGAATATCACTGCCGTATCGCTGGCCTTTACGCCTGCCAGCGGCGCGTTGACAGATGGTCGCGCAGGCACGCCTTATCGCCAGACGTTCAGCGTAACCGGCGGCACGGCACCGTATCAGTACCGCGTGTCAGGGACATTGCCTGCCGGATTAACACTGAGCGGCGACACCCTGAGCGGAACCCCTTCCGCAGCGGGAAACAACAGCTTTACGTTGATCGCCACCGACGCCAGCGGCGTAACGGCTCAGGTCGCGTACACGCTAAACGTTACCAGCGCGCAGCCGGTGGGCGTCAGCCATGCGGCCTCCGTTCTGGCTGGCAAATCCGTGCGGGTAAACCTCACAGAAAATGCCACCGGCGGGCCGTTCACCGGTGCGCGTCTTGTCGATTCTCCGGCGGCAACGCTCGGCAGTGCGGCACTGGAACAAAGCGACAACAATATTTATCTCGACTTCCAGGCTGCGGCTCAGGCTTCCGGCACGGTGGTACTGCGTTATGTGCTGCTGACGCAAGACTCGCAATCTGCGCCAGCGACCGTGACGCTGACCATCGCAGGACGTCCTGACCCGTCCAAAGATCCGGATGTGCTCGGCCTGGTCAGCGCGCAGATTCAGTCGGCGCAAAATTTCGCGCGTGCGCAAATCCGCAATTTCAGCGATCGTCTGGAAACGCTGCACAACCCGGCCAGTGCGCGCAGCGATATGAACGGCATCCGTTTCAATATGCCAGCGTCTAAAAAGGAACGCGGCAACGATGACACGCTGTGGGACACCGCGTGGGAGCACAATCGTCCGCAGCCTGAACTGCCGCAACTGACCGATAAAAACGCCGCGCAGCATCCGCTTAATGGTACGAACTCGCGTATCAATTACTGGACCGGCGGATTTGTTGACTTCGGCCACTCAGGGAAAGACGGTGTGAGTTTCAGTCACACGCTGGCCGGCATCAGCACCGGCGCGGACTACCAGTTCACCCCGACTTTCACCGCAGGTATGGGGATTGGTTTTGGCAGAGACGTTAGCGATATCGGTGACAGCGGTTCCCGCAACAACGGTCGATCCATCAGCTCGGCGCTTTATGGCAGCTATCATCCCAGCCGTTTCTTTATCGATGGTTTGCTCGGATACAGCCGTCTGGACTATGACAGCCGTCGTTATGTGACAGAAATGGATCAATTCGCCCGCGGCGACCGTGGCGGTTATCAGGTATTTGGGGCTCTGACATCGGGTTATGACTATCGTCTGCCCGACCTGCTGATTTCGCCATACGGACGCCTGCAATTGTCTCGCACCCGGCTCGACAGCTACACGGAATCCAGCGCCGATGCCTACGATCTGGCTTTCGCCTCCCAGGTGCTGAATGATGTGACCGGCGCGCTCGGCGTTCGCACCCAATACGCACTGCCACTCACGTGGTCGGTCCTGCGCTGGCAAAGTCGTTTCGAATACACACAGGCTTTCAGCGATCCGGGCCGCGCCCGTCTGGGTTACGCCGATTCCGGCAATGATACGTGGAGTGCGGATGTCTACGGCGACAGTCAGGAAAATCTGGTGTTAGGCATGGGGCTGGATTTCCTGCTGCCGCATAACATCACGCCGGGTATCGCCTATCAGGGCACGCTCGGGCTGGATGAGGCACGCAGCCGCTCGCAGATGATCATGATCCGGGTGAACATCGGGTTCTGATAAGGAAGAGGCGTCCTGAAGATAACGGGACGCTTTTGATCAACGTGCTTGATGTAACCCGCTGCAACGCCTGAAATTTCTCTGGAAAGCGCACCTCATTTTCGCGGTTAGCCCGTTGGTTTACCGTCCGCAGACAGGTTACATTGCGCCAGCAATAATACGGGGCAGCTCATCCCGTTCAGATCGTGGTTTACAAAAATAAAAATATGCGTCAATAATCGCCGTGGATTATCCATTTTGTAAACCGGTGGTTTTTTATGCTTAACACTGAGGCGAGACAACATCTGAAAACGTTACTCCCTTGTGGTCTGATCACCACAAAAACGTGGTTGCAAGAACAGGGATTACCACGACATTTTATCGATAACGCAGTAAAAAGCCGGACGTTGCTGATGCTTGCACCCGGCGTGTATACACGTGATGAATCGCCATTGAACTGGCAAGGAATCGTAACCTCGCTTCAGCGTATGCACCCAACGCCCGTCACTTTAGGCGGTCTGACGGCTCTGAACCTGGAAGGGTTAGCACATTATCAGCTTAAGGGTCAGGTCGTACCAGTCAGCCTTTATTCTTCCAGTCCACTTCCAGCGTGGCTAAATAAAATCACCGGGCGCGCCAGTTTTAAAGGGCACAGCACGCGACGTTTATGGCCTGATTCGGTCATGGCGGACAAAAGATTTCTGCGTGAAAGTCAGTGGCAGGAATCGCTGTCGCCAATGCTCTATTCCGCGCCTGAGAAAGCTATGCTCGAACTTCTCTCAGACGTGCCCAAAGCTATCAGTTTTGAGCATGCTGACCAAATCATGCAGGGGCTTTCGACACTCTCCCCTCGCAAACTTGAACTTCTGCTCCAGGCAAGCGGCAGTATAAAGTCCAAACGTCTTTTCCTGTGGCTGGCACAGCGTCACAACCATGCCTGGTTTAAATATCTCAAGCCTGATCTTTATGAGTTAGGTAGCGGTAAACGCGAAATCGCTAAGTCCGGCAGACTAGATACGACATGGAATATTACGATACCCAAGGATATGTAATTAAAAATGGACAGGGAAAGTATTTACTACCGACAGGTGCAGTTGCTTTTACAACTGCTTCCTTTCATTGCAAAACACGATTGCTTTGCTCTCAAAGGTGGGACGGCAATCAATCTTTTTATCCGCAATTTTCCACGCTTATCCGTTGATATCGATCTGGTTTATTTGCCCGTGCTGGACCGGGAAGAGTCACTAAAGGGAATTAAAGCTGCGTTAGACGACATTGCGAAATCAGTGCTCGCTTATATTCCGCAAAGCAAAGTCAGTAAATCCTATGAGGACAAAAATGATGCATTGCGGCTGGTTGTCATCCGCGACGGGGTTCTGATCAAGATTGAGCTTTCACCGGTATTGAGGGGAACAGTCTTTGAGCCGGCTCTCCTTCAGGTCTGTGAAGCGGTGGAAGATGAACTTGGTTTTGCTGAAATATCTGTTGTTTCCTTTGCCGATCTTTATGCCGGTAAAATCTGTGCTGCGTTAGACCGCCAGCATCCCAGAGATCTGTTCGACGTAAAACTTCTGCTTGACAATGAAGGCCTTACATCAGCGCTTCGTAAGGCTTTGCTGGTTTATCTGATCAGCCATCCACGCCCTATTGCCGAGTTACTTCAACCGCATTTAAAAGATATTTCGGGTATTTATGAAGGCGAGTTCCGCAACATGGCAGATGTTGATGTTCCGCTCGCCGAATTGCTCGCAGTACGCAGGCAACTGATTGACCTGATTAATGGGAAAATAACTCAGGAAGAGAAAGAATTTTTACTGTCATTCAAAAATAAAGAACCGGACTGGACGTTATTGGGTCTCGACAATATAGACAAGTTACCCGCAGTGCGTTGGAAAAGAAAAAATCTGTCGAAGATGCCCGCAGAGAAACATGCGAACGCGCTTAAGCGACTGTCATTCGTTCTTGATGTTGTCATGTAACCCACTGCAACACCTGAAATTTCTCTGGAAAGCGCACCTCATTTTCGCGGTTAGCCTGTTGGTTTAGCTTACTCAATTACGCTATAGTGCGTCCGCTGCGGCAAAATCCGCAGCCGGGTTTCGCAGCCTGAATACCACACCAGAAACACATATGTCATAATTATGTGTTGAGCTTCCCTGCACCTGTCAAACGCAGATATCGTGTTTGTACATTCAATGGTGGCTCAGGCAGGGCAACCTTCGGGTTGGCCGGTGTCCTTGTAGGCCGGTACTGCGAACCTTGTCTGAGCTACCACCCAAAGAGTTTCGCAGCTCCAGTGGTAGTCGTATTCACTACAAGGAGTCGTATATGAAACTATCGCATAGCCCCACATTTCTGCCCTTCTGCTCTGCTGTTCCTGTGCTGTTAAAAACAGGAGCACCCCGTCATGAATAATCGCGACTGGCATCAGGCCGATATCATTGCCGGATTACGTAAGAAAGGTACAACGATGGCCGCCGTATCCCGCGCTGCCGGTCTGAGTTCCTCGACACTGTCTAACGCACTTTCAAGACCCTGGCCGAAAGGCGAAATGCTTATTGCGCAGGCACTGGATATGCACCCGAGCACCATCTGGCCAAGCCGGTATTTTGATCCAAAGACGCGTGAACTTATTCAGCGGAAGGTGAGATCTGCGGGCGGCATGTAGAAAGTTATAAAAAACCCCACACCCGCCTCTCAGCGGATGTGGGGTTTTCATAATCTTTAGAGTGAAACCAAATTACATCTGGATCAGATGTTTGATTTTCACGTCTGGATTAGTATCGGCTGCGTAATCAACGCCGTTCAGGCCAAAGCCGAACAGACGCATGAACTCGCTTTTGTAGCCCGCGAAATCTGTCAGCTCAGGGATGTTGTCATTGGTGACTTCATCCCACAGCTTGCCGACTTCTGCCTGCACTTCTGGCGCGATCTCTTTCAGGTCAGCGCGCAGACGGCCTTCGTTGTCGACCAGCGGCTCAGCGCCGTACAGGCTGTCTTTGTACAGACCGTAAACCTGCTCGATACAACCTTCGTGAGTGCCCTTCTCTTTCATCACTTTGAACAGCAGGGAAAGGTACAGCGGCATCACAGGGATAGCAGAACTCGCCTGAGTGACAACGGCTTTCAGTACAGAAACACGTGCGTCGCCGCCCTGCTCTGCCAGTGTACTGCGGATATCCAGAACACGTTTGTCCAGATCCTTCTTCGCTTCACCGATAGAACCGTTCCAGTAGATGTCCTGCGTCACTTCTTCACCCAGATAGGTGAACGCCGTGGTTTTCGCGCCTTCAGCCAGTACACCGGCGGCTTTCAGATCGTCGATCCACATCTGCCAGTCTTCACCACCCATGACCGCAACGGTGCCCGCGATTTCTTCAGGGGTTGCCGGTTCCAGCGTGGTTTCGTTGATGGTTTCTTTATCGGTATTGATGCCACGAATGGTGACTTGCTTACCGATTGGTTTCAGGGTGGAGTTGAACACTTCACCGGTTTTCGGATGGGTACGGCGCGGCGCGGCCAGGCTGTAAACCACCAGATCTACCTGACCTAAATCTTGTTTGATCAGCTCAATGGTCTTTTGCTTCACTTCATCAGAGAACGCGTCGCCGTTGATGCTTTTAGCGTAAAGACCTTTTGCGTCCGCAAATTCTTCGAAGGCTGCAGAGTTGTACCAGCCTGCGGTAGCAGTTTTCGATTCATCGCCCGGACGTTCGAAGAAGATGCCCAGCGTTGCTGCGTCAGAACCGAAAGCAGCTGAGATGCGGGCAGCGAGGCCGTAACCGGTAGAAGCACCGATCACCAGGACTTTTTTCGGACCGCCTTCGATTTTGCCTTGCGCGGTAACGTAGTCGATTTGTTCTTTAACGTTCGCCTTGCAACCTTCCGGATGGGCAGTAACACAGATAAAGCCACGGATGCGTGGTTTGATAATCATATAGACCTCATTGCAACTGTCTCAGTAAATTGGCCGATAGAATATAGGTTTGCGCCGTTTCAGGCAAAACCTGCTGCTTTTTCCCATCGTAAACAGACTTCTCTGAAGTAAAAACAGCGCTTATTTTACCCGAATGGATAAAAAACGAACCGCGATATCCTCTTTGAGAAAGTGTAATGCACTTCCCGTCTCACTCCTGCGCGGCATTCAGTATTTTCCGAAATTTTTGTGTCTGCGTTGTAATCCATGACTAATTTCCCCCGCCGCCTACCAAAATCCTAAACATGGGTTAGATTTAGAGGTTGTGTGATCTGCATCACACAAAAATATGACAACAATAATGAAATACAGGGAGCACTTGTGACTGAGAAACTCAACAGCGGGCAGGAAAGCGAGGCGAAGAAAACGCCGCCGCCGACCGAACCGCTGGTAAAAGTAATTGCGTTTATTGCCACCCTCGGTGGTTTATTGTTTGGCTACGATACAGGTGTGATTGCGGGCGCGCTGCTGTTCATGAAGCACGATCTGCATCTGACGTCGGTGACCACCGGTATGGTCACCAGCTTCCTGATACTGGGTTCTGCCATCGGTGCGATCTTTGCGGGTCGGGTCGCTGACCGGTTCGGGCGCAAAAAAATCATTCTGGTGATGGCGATCATATTCATGGCCGGTTCGCTGGGTTGCGCCATGGCACCCAACGTCGTGCTGATGATTATGTTCCGCTTTATTCTCGGACTGGCCGTGGGAGGCGCGGCGGCGATTGTGCCGATTTATATTGCGGAAATAGTGCCTTCTAACCGCCGCTGGCAGTTCGTCACCTTGCAGGAACTGATGATCGTGTCTGGCCAGCTGATTGCTTACACCAGTAATGCGGCCATTAACGAAATCTGGGGCGGCGAAACCACCTGGCGCTGGATGCTGGGTGTCGCCTGTGTTCCGGCAGTGATTTTATGGGTCGGTATGTTGTTCCTGCCTGACACGCCGCGCTGGTATGCCATGCATGGCCGCTATCGCGAGGCGCGTGACGTGCTGGAGCGCACCCGCAAAGCAGGCAGGGTAGAGAAAGAACTGAGCGAGATCCGCAGTTCCATGAGTTCCAAAAGCGAGAAGCATTCCCGCCGCCAGAAGACTATTTCCGTCTGGATGAAACGCCTGGTATTTCTGGGAATTGGTATCGCCATGCTGCAACAACTCTCCGGCGTGAATACCATCATGTTCTACGCGCCGACCATGTTGCAGGCCACGGGCTTAAGCACTAATGCATCTCTGATGGCGACTATCGCCAACGGGGTGATTTCGGTGATCATGACGTTTGTGGGCATCATGCTGCTCAGCCGTTTCGGACGCCGTCCGCTGCTGCTGACCGGTCAGATCGGCTGTACCCTGACGCTGCTTGCCATCGGATTAGTCACCTGGCTGATGCCGGAAACTGTCAACGGCCATCCCGATGCGGTTCGCAGCTATCTGGTTCTTGGCGGTATGCTGATTTTCCTCTGCTTCCAGCAGGGTGCGTTGTCGCCTGTTACCTGGCTGCTGCTGTCGGAAATGTTCCCGATGCGCATCCGCGGTATGGCTAACGGCGTATCAGTCTTTGCTATGCAGATGACCAACTTCTCCATCGCCTTTATGTTCCCGATCATGCTGGATACCATCGGACTGACGATGTCCTTCTTCTGCTTTGCCGCCATCGGTGTCGCAGGGGGCATTTTCGCGATCATCTTCGCACCGGAAACGCAGGGCAAAACGTTAGAGCAGATTGAAAAACACTTCAAAAAACACTTACAGGATGATCCTGCTCCGCAGGAATCAAGAAGTTAAGGCTGTGATGTCATAACCTTACCGGTCAGGCTTTGGTCTGGCCGGTAAAATATGCTAAGAACAAAGTGTCATATTTGACCTTTTCATCCCTGTTTACACAACGCTTATGCTAAAACTGCATCTTTATTCGCCAAGAGGTTCAAATATGACACTTTCCGTCATATAATGAGGTAACTTGCTTAATTTCTCACCGACCGAGCCTGATAGAGTCAAATATGACCCCGAGCAGCGTAGAAACTTTCCTCTCTCAGCTTTCCGAAAATGAAAGGCGGTTATTTATTGAACGGCTAAGTGCCGTTCAGCGTCTCCCTTTTGAGCCATCCGGGCTGACACCACTCATCATTCAAAAGATGAAACAACAAAACATTACCTATCAGGAAATGGCTCTGCAAATTGGCGTATCTTTATCAACTTTTAAAAGAATAGTTGCAGACCCTGCGGGTTCGAAAACTATCAATCTCAATGCCTTACTAAAAGAACTCGGGATAAATGTATGGCTCGAGAAATAGAAGTATGGTTGTACGATGAAGCCGCCGGCATATTGAGCGAGCTTGAAAACAAGTATGAATTTTCGTATTTCACCGGCTATGCGGGTCCCGCCCTCTCCATCAGTATGCCGGTCAGAACAGAGCCTTACATAAGTCAGGACTTACATCCTTTCTTCAAAGGATTGGCACCTGAAGGGTGGTTGCGCAAGCGCTATTCAGAAATCCAGAAAATCGACTCAAGGGACTTATTCGGATTACTCATGCATAACGGTGATGATTTGCTGGGTGCCATCGTGATTAAAGAGAGGAAATCATGAACTCAGAACACTGCCTGATCAATTTAAGCCGATTGAAAGGTGTCGAAATTGGGAGCGGATATTCCAGAAAAGGCATCAAACAATTACTTCTACATCCCAAAATGATGCCAGATTTACCTTTTACACGCAGACAGTTTATTCAGGAACAGCCAAAGCATCAGAAAGGCATGAGCATATCGGGCTATCAACCAAAACTATCATTAGCCATTGAGGATAATGAATTTAGGGTGGTAAGCAATGATGGGACGTACATACTGAAACCCTCTCCGGAAGAGTATCCTCATCTCGCCGAAAATGAACACGCGACAATGACTGTAATGGCTCGCCTCAAATTCAGGGTTCCCCCTTTTGGCCTCGTCCGTTTTCGGAAAGAGGATGAAGCGCAACAGTGTGAGCTGGCCTTTGTGATAAGAAGATATGACCGCGGACAGACTGGTGAAGACCGAACGCATCAGGAACAGCTCGATGGTGCGATGGGAATTAATGATAAATATGGCACTATCAACGATAAAAAAGCGATCAGTTACCAAAGAGCCGCCCGTTTTTTGCTGGATAATCTGGGCAATAATCTGACGAATAAACGCGATATTTTTCTGCGCATCGTTTACGCCTATGTACTCGGTAACAACGACTTTCACCTGCGTAATTTTGGCATTTTGCTACCCCGAAATGCTCCAGCTTCACTTGCTCCTGTTTATGACTTTATCAGCGTTGTTCCTTACCCCGCAGCGTTTGGCGAATATCTCGCGTTGCCACTTCTCGAAAGGGAAGAAAACGATCAGGATAGCGCCCCGGGCCTTGACTCACCTTACGGCGAGTATACAGGCGCTGATTTTGTTGCTCTGGGTGAAGGGATCGGGATCCAAAACCCGCTCGCCAGAAAATGGTTAGCTGATGTCATCAGGAGCCACCAGCTCATTATTGATACTTACCATGAAAGTCATATGCCTGAAGAACAGCGTGACAAAGTTCTGGAATATGTTTCCCGCAGAATGCACCTGCTGGAGGTGATGGATTTACCCTGAACGATCAGGAAAACAATTTCCAACTCCCTTATTCACCCAGCTCAATACACAAGTATTTCATTTCCAGATAATCGTCCATCCCGTGACGTGATCCTTCACGCCCCAGGCCAGATTGTTTGATCCCCCCGAACGGCGCGACTTCGTTGGAAATCAGGCCAGTGTTAATACCCACCATGCCGTATTCCAGCGCTTCCGGCACGCGCCACTGACGCGCTGCGTCGCGGGTAAAAATGTATGCGGCAAGGCCAAACTCTGTATCATTTGCCATCGCCACAGCCTGCGCTTCATCGGTAAAGCTAAATACAGGCGCTACCGGACCAAAGGTTTCTTCACGCGCAAATTTCATCGCTGAGGTAACATTTCCGATAACTGTCGGCTGGAAGAAAGTTCCGCCCAACGCATGCGGCTGCCCCCCGGTCAGTAATGTGGCGCCTTGCGATAACGCATCTTCTATATGTTCCTGCACTTTGCTGACCGCAGCCTGGTCGATAAGCGGCCCCTGCGTGATGCCGGATTGTGTGCCATCACCCACGTTGAGTTTTTTCACCTCGTCGACCAGTCTGGCGATAAGTGCCGGATAGATTCCCTGCTGGACATAGATCCGGTTAGCGCAAACGCAGGTTTGCCCGCTGTTACGGAACTTCGAGGCCATGATCCCGGCCACCGCTCGCTCCAGATTGGCGTCATCGAACACAATAAAGGGCGCGTTGCCGCCCAGTTCCAGCGAAAGTTTTTTCACCGTCGGCGCACTTTGCGCCATCAGAATGCGCCCCACCTCAGTCGAACCGGTAAAGCTCAGCTTGCGCACCACCGGACTGTCGCACAACACCTTGCCCGTGGCCTGCGCTGAACCGGTGATCACCTGCAAAACGCCCGCCGGAATACCGGCTTCCATCGCAAGTTGTCCAAGCGCTAACGCAGTCAGGGGTGTCTGTTCGGCTGGTTTAACAATCATTGCGCAACCCGCAGCCAGCGCCGGTGCCGCTTTACGGGTGATCATCGCCGCAGGGAAATTCCACGGTGTGATGGCCGCACACACGCCAATCGGTTGTTTCAGAACCAGCATCCGCTGCGACGCCTGCACAGGAGCCAGCACGCTGCCTTCGACGCGTTTGGCTTCTTCGGCAAACCATTCGATAAAGGAAGCGGCGTAGACTATTTCACCCCGAGCTTCCGCCAGCGGTTTACCCTGTTCCGCCGTCAGCAATGCCGCTAAGTCGTCAGCGTGTTCCAGCATCAGCTGTGCCCATTTCTGCATCAGCGCAGCGCGTTGTTTTGCCGTCTTGTCTTTCCAGACTCGCTGCGCCTGTTCTGCATACACGATCGCCTGCGCTGTTTGCGCCGTGGTGATTTGCGGAACGTGACCTATTACCTTTCCGTTTGCGGGATTAATCACATAGTCGAACTCACCGTTTTCACTGTCATACCATTCGCCATTAATGAGGCATTGCTGGCGCAGAAGGCTTAGATGTTTGAGTTGCATAGGTTGCCTCAGTCAGCCAGAACGCGGGATAAAATCGCCAGTGCGTCTTTAAACTGGGCGTCAGGAATGGTCAGCGGATACAGGAAGCGGATCACGTTACCGTGTACGCCGCAGCTCAGCATCAGCAAACCGGCATCCAGCGCTTTGCGAAGATACTGTTTAGTCAGCTCAGCAGATGGTTTACCTGTCGCGGGATCGTTAAATTCGGCAGCGACCATCGACCCGCGTGCGCGGACATCCACCAGCGCCGGGCATGTCGTTTTGGCTTTTTCCAGCACTTCCACCAGTTCCGCTCCTAACCGGCTGGCACGGTCACACAATTTTTCTTCTTCGATGATGTCGAGCACAGCAAGGGCTGACGCCACTGCCAGCGGATTACCGGCGTAAGTTCCGCCCAATCCTCCCGGCTCAGGTGCATCCATCAGCTCAGCGCGTCCCGTTACGCCGGATATCGGGATCCCGCCGCCGAGGCTTTTCGCCATCGTGACGATGTCTGGTTTAGCATCCGGATAATAGTCCGAAGCAAACATTTTGCCGGTACGGGCAAAACCGCTCTGGACTTCATCAGCAATCATTACAATGCCGTGGCGGTCGCAGATTTCACGCAGCCCTTTTACGAAATCTTCCGGCGCAATATTGAAACCGCCCTCGCCCTGCACCGGCTCATACATAATTGCTGCAACTTGCGAAGGGCTAATATCACTGCGGAAAATACGCTCGATGCTGTCTAGTGCGATTTCAGTGGTGACGCCATGCACGGCATTCGGATATTGCGCATGGAAAACGGAGGCAGGGAAAGGACCGAATCCGACTTTATAAGGTACCACTTTGCCGGTCAGCGCCATGGTCAGCAGCGTGCGTCCGTGGAAAGCGCCGGAGAATGTCAGAATGCCAGGGCGGCCGGTTGCCGCGCGGGCAATTTTAACCGCGTTTTCTACCGCTTCCGCGCCGGTGCTGAAAAAGGTCGTTTTAGCTCTACCATTGACCGGAGCAATTGCATTGATGCGCTCTGCCAGATTCACAAAGCTGGCGTACGGGACAATCTGATAGGCCGTATGCGTGAAAAGGTCGAGCTGTGTGCGGATCGCTTCAACAATTTTCGGGTGACGATGCCCGGTGTTCAGCACAGCAATCCCGGCAGTAAAATCGATGTATTCCCGTCCCTGCTCATCCCACAGCGTGGCGTTTTCCGCCTTCGCCGCGTAGAAATCACACATCACGCCAACACCTCTAGGGGTCGCTTCTTTACGGCGTTTTTCCAGTTCACTGTGACTCATCTTTCGCTCCTGCATAAAGGTTGATGTTTTATAGATTGCCGGTTGCAAGATGAACAATTTGTCGAAATAGCAATCCGTTCTTGTGTTTTATCGCGCCAGCGGTTCTATAATCCAGAACCAGTTTGAATTATTTTGAGGTACCACTTTTGCGTTCACTGCTTTCTGACCTCATTTCGCAACGCCTGACCGGCCTTTCCGATACGTCTACAGGCACGTTGAATAAGCGCGTATATCAGGCGTTACAACAGGCAATTTTCGACGGCAGTATCACGCCAGGCAGCCGTTTACCGGCTTCGCGTGACCTGGCGAAAGAACTGGATATTTCGCGCAATACCGTGCTGGCGGCGTATGACCAATTGCAGGCGGAGGGTTATATTCAGACCCGTACCGGAAGTGGGACTTTCGTCACATCTGATTTGCCCGAGGACGGTGTAATTGCCGATAAAACTGCCCGATATTTTTCACCAGTTCGCAGTCATGTTGCGCTTTCCAAACGTGGCACCCGGTTGCTGACGCGCACAGGCGTTGCCTCGCAACAATGGGGCGCGTTCATGCCGGGAGTACCCGACGTGACCAAATTTCCACATGAAATCTGGCGCAAAATTCATAACCGCCTGAGCCGCCGCCTGCACCCGGAATTCCTGACTTATTCCCGCCACGGCGGATGCCCGCAGCTGCAACATGCACTGGCGGATTATCTTCGTGTTGCACGTTCAGTTGATTGCACGGCTGAGCAGATTCTGATCACCACAGGCACGCATCAGGCGCTGGATCTGCTGGCTAAAATGCTCTGCGACCCCGGTGATACCGCATGGATTGAAGAGCCCAGCTACTGGGGAATTCGTAATGTGCTCACAATTAATGGCGTAGAAATTCAGCCGGTTCAGGTAGACGACAACGGAATGGATCCACCAGACAATCCGCCTGACAACCCGTCTAAAAAAACACCGGATTGCCGTGTGCCGAAACTGATATGCGTGACACCGTCACATCATTATCCACTCGGCTCGGTGATGAGTCTGGCAAGGCGCCAAAAAATTCTCGCAATGGCCAGTGAGCAAGGCAGCTGGATTGTGGAGGATGACTACGACAGTGAATTCCGTTACTCGGGCTGTCCGATCCCGGCACTGCAGGGACTGAGCAGCGATGCGCCTGTGATTTACATCGGAACATTCAGCAAGACGCTGTATCCCGCCATGCGCATCAGTTACATGGTTCTGCCCCGCCCGCTGGCATCACGCCTTAAAATTGCGCACTCAGAACTGTACCGCGGGGGAAATGGACTCACGCAACTGACGCTGGCGGAATTTATTCGCGAAGGACATTACGCCGCGCACATTCGTAAAATGCGGCTGATTTATGGTAAACGCCGAAATGCGCTGACCCGGATAATTGGACAGGAACTTGGACCAGAATATCTGTGTGAAGACAGCAATGCCGGACTTCATCTGATCCTTTCGCTGCCGGATTCTATTGATGACGTGGCGCTGAGCGCCGAGCTTGAGCAACTTAATATCTTGACCCGCCCTCTCTCAGCTTATTATTTGCGCCCGGCTATGCGTCGCGGATTGTTGCTCGGTTATGGCTGTGTACCTGAGGAAGAAATAGAAACTGCATTCAGGCATATCATCGAGTGTCTGCGACGTCGGTTGCTTTCCGCTGGTACGACCGGGCCAGAGGTAAGTCAGTAAATCTCAATCCCATAATCATGTGATTGCGTGATTGCGTGATTGCGTGATTGCGTGATTGCGTGATTGCGTGATTGCGTGATTTTACAATTCTAAGAGCTTCAATCAAAAAATCATTGAATCCCATCATCTTGTAATCAGCTAAAAATCTTTGAATCCTGATACTTTCTGCATCCTGAAATCATAAGATAAAAATGTCAGGATTTTACAATCACAGAATCTCTGAATCTTAAGATTTCGGTTGACTACATCCTATAATCTTGTGATTACATAATCACATCCTGACCACACAGAATCACAGAATAATAATCCTAGCATCCTATAATCCCTTATTAATCTCAGGATGATATAATCCTCACCTTCGCCTATAGAATCTCATAATCCTGAAATACGGACATGAAATCTTATAATCCTGAAATCCCAATATAATCCTGAGATTCTACAATCCTTTTGCATTGAGTCGGGGCTTATAATTAAGTCATTGATATACTTATCATGATTATGTAATCTCATAATCTTCAACTCCACACATAATCCTATAATCCTGCAATCACCTATTCAGTTATAATCTCAGGATGATAAAATCCCAGTATCCTGACCACAATCTGGCTGCTACAAAAACACTCGTACGGGATGTAAAGATTACAGGATTCCATCATCTCAGAATGATACTTAGTATCATGTGATTCTGGGAGGTTAGAATCCGGGTATGCTATCAGTGTTCCGCTTCGAATATTTTAAAGATTAATCCTGTAATCCTGACACTTCTCGAATCCTGAAATCTGACAGATCATATCATGCTATCTCCGGAGCATAAGATGGTGAGATGGTGAGATGGTGAGATGGTGAGATGGTGAGATGGTGAGATGGTGAGATGGTGAGATGGTGAGATGGTGAGATGGTGAGATGGTGAGATGGTGAGATGGTGAGATGGTGAGATGGTGAGATGGTGAGATTTTATATCCTGATGCGGTCATGTCCAGTCATTTGATTCAACATGTGCATCCTGTCATCTGTTGATACCGGGATAATTGAATCTCAAACTTACAAGATTCAGAGATTCAGAGATTCAGAGATTTAATAATCACCGGATAGCAGGGTTGACGCAAACGCACTGCAAACAGGTTCAACCAAATTCTGAAGATTTCGTAATCCTAAAATCATGAAATCTTGACCTCATAAAATCCTGTGATTTATGTGTATTGCCATTCTCGTATTATCGAATGATGACTTCAATAACCTTACAGAATCCTGTAATCATAGGATATGGTAATTCGATAATCCTTAGATATTGAAATCCCAGGCTGCAAACTTTATAGTAGCACTCCAATCCTGTGATTCATGGATTAGAAAATCTCAGAATCCTAAGATTACAAACTATACGAATCCTAAAATCTTATGATTTTGGAATCCTGATATCTTTACTGAACGCTTCATTAAGAGGTTGTCATGGCAGCGAAAATTATTTCCTTCCTTAACGGGAAGGGCGGAGTAGGGAAAACCACGACATCAATAAACATCGCAACCTGTCTGGCAAGACAAGGCCATAAAGTGGTGATGGTTGATACCGATCCACAGGGAAGCATCAGCAACTGGTATGACGAAAGCAAATGCCAGTTTGACCTGGCTGAAGCCGCTTCAGAAAAAGAAGTTTATACCGTACGCAAGCAACTGAAAGAATACGATTACGTAGTGATCGATGGGGCAGCTGCCATTTCTGCAATTTCATCAGCAGCGGTTATGGTCAGTGATTTAGTCCTGATTCCCGTGACACCGTCACCTTTAGATTTTGCCGCCTGTGGCGCTATTCTGGCCGTGGTAGAAGCTCGCGAAAATCTGCAACCCGTTATTGCCCGCTTTCTGATCACTAAAAAAGTGGCATCCGCTAAAATGCTTGAAGTACTGAAAGAATCCATTGCCGACACGGGTGTTCCTGCACTGCGTACCGGCACGACCCAACGCCAGGTTTACATACGAACCATGATGGACGGCGGCACCGTTTTCGATACAACGGACGGTAATGCAAAGGGTGAAATTGAAATTATGACCAAAGAAATCACGGAGTTGCTGAAATGAAAATGAAACTTGGCCAGCACAGACAACTGACTACAGCACTGGACGCTGTGGCTAAACCGCCTGCATCGGTGAAAAAGTTACAAACGAATATCGATGAGGAGCTGCATCGCCGGTTCAAAACCAGCTGCTTCCTGCAGGATCGCGAAATGAAAGACGTTCTGACAGAACTGATCGAAGCGTGGCTCATCCACAACGAACGCGCCTGATAATATAATCGCTGGCTGGATCGGGTCTTACAGGCCCGTTTCTAACTTGATCCAGTCTGTAAACCTTGCTCAGCCTGCCTTAAACGCTAACCAATCCCTTCCTGAAGTATTCTCTCCGTTGTTATCAGATCCCAAGATCAAATAATCTTTTGTTTATTTTATAAGTTTAGATCTTTCTCTTTAGGGAGCATTTTTACTTTTAATTATCATGTAGTTAAAACACATATTGTGGAGTCATTTCCTGCCCGAGGTGGAGATCCTTCATGTTAGATGTGGATCCTTTTCATGGTCAATGTAGAGTCTTTTTCTGTGGATAATTTCTATAGGGATCATGCTATTACCAATGTGGAATAATTTTCTGTGGATACTTTCCTCCTGTGTCATGTCACTACGCCCGGACGACCCAAAACTCGCTAACATACTGCCATAACTGTTTTTTCTTATACGTGGAGACTTTTCCTGATCGAGGAGGAAAGTGGGTTATGTGGAAGAATTTCCTGTGACAGCGTCACGTGGTGTCACAAAGAGCCAAATGGGATCCCCGAAAGTCCGCCGGCAGGGCACAGCGCGGCCTGTTCAGGAGGCATAATGCGTTTATGTGGAGATTTTTCCTGATCCCTGAAAGCCTATATGTGGAAACATTATCTGATCCCGAAAAGAGAGATTTTGATCAAGATTGAACTCGGGTTTATGAAAATCAATGAGTTAGTTTTATTGTGACGGTGTCACTTGATGATATGTGGAGATTTTTCCTGATCCAGGACGTCGTTTAAGCTTTCAAACACCAGGTTGAAAAAAGAAGTGCCCACAATAAGTGGAAAGATTTCCTGATCCCGTAGTCCAGTATATGTGGAAAGATTTTCTGTGATCTGATCGCTGCGGCTACGTGGAGAGATTTCCTGATCAAATGCCTGTCACGTCGCTAATGTGGAGACATTTTCTGATCCCACTCACAGGCATATGTGGAAAGTTTTCCTGATGATCCCTTTGGGGAGCAGAATACAGCCTTAAAACGAAGTGAGAAGGGGATCACATTGCAGGGATTGATGGTTAAACGTGCAATCACCCCTCTAATGTGGAGGAATTATCTGATCATCGGCCAGTGGAAGGGGAGGTATTGTGCTGCATAAGCGTTAAGGATCACTGAGCAGATATGTGGAGTGATTTCCTGTAAAAAGACTGTCGATCCAGCATGTTAAAAAAAGGATCCCTGCTGGGCCTGAAATGCTTATGTGGAGATTTTTCCTGATCGGAATTTTTCGATCCATACTTAACTCAATGATTTTTAGACATTAAATAAGCCTTGTTTTTACTTTACGACAGCATTTTTTATGTGGAATAATTTACCTACTTTCCACTTATGGATCCTGCTACATGGAACTGAATAAACTCACAGTAGTTCAGGGGAACGATCTTCTTGAAGGCGCCTATAGCGTTACTCTGGATGAAATGCGCCTGCTTAACCTGGCACTGGCTCAAATTGATAGCAGGAAACCGCAACCGGATACGCTTTATCGACTTTTCCCTCAGGATTATCAGCGGATCTACGGGGTTAACCCGACAAGCAGCCACCGCCAGTTGCGCGAAGCAGCTGAAAGCCTGATGAAAAAGCCGGTGACCATCTACAAGCCTGATGTGAAAACCGGCAAAGTGCGTACCGTGCAGCTTTCCTGGTTTTCGCGTCTGGAATACGTCAGCAGTGACGATCATAGTGCAGTCGTACTGAGATTCGGGCAAGACGTGGCTCCGTATCTTTATGAACTTAAAGAATCTTTTACCAAACTCAATTTCGCCAATATCGCGAAGCTGGATACCCCGTTCTCCGTACGCCTGTATGGCTGGCTAATCAAAGCCAAGAACCTCTACGGGCGACGCAGTGGCAAAGCCATTGAAGTGACACTTGATCTCAACTGGATGCGCGAGAAGGCCGGTTTAGCGGGCAAATATGAGGACTATCGTGACTTCCGCCAGAAGCTGCTTGAGCCGACGATCAATCGGATCAATGCCAATACCGATATTTCAGTGGTCTGGGAGCCGGTAAAGCAGGGCAGAACGGTCGTATCCATCAAGTTTGCCTACGTGGATGAATCTGCACCAGAAGCCAGCAAGCCGCTGCGTCCGCGCTTACCACGACGTCCGCGTGCCGTGGCCGGTTCCGCACTGGAAGGCGAGTGGGCACGTCGCTGCATCGCCATCTTTGAAGAGTATCGCGAGAAATTAAGTGCTTACGATGTTGAGGAAAAGGCTACCTTGCCGGATCTTCGCAAGCTTTCAGGTTGGTACAAAATGATTGGCGAGAAGAACAAGCAGAAAGAGATCCTCGCCGAAGTCAGTTCCCGCAGCAAAAAAGTGGCTGCCTGATAAACCTCTACCGCTCCCAAATCTGAACGGCGTATCCTTAAAAAGATACGCCGTTTTTCTTTGCCTGTTATCCGGCAGAAATAGATAAGTTTCCTACAGTACCCCTGATGTAGTTGGCTCTATGAAGTTAGTAAGCACTCACTGGGTGTGATCAGGTAATCTTTCCACATTAGCCGTTTTGGCGGCTTTTTCAGCGTACTGTTGCAAAAGCTATAAGCCATACGTTACGAAAAGGGATCGCATGAGCCATAAAACCCAGGGCAGAAGCCTATTCCTAGCGTATATACTGGTTAGGAATGTAAGTGAGTACTGACACCATCTGCCACACATTTCCTTTAATTGCCAGTATGCACCATTTGCACCGCCATTTTATCGCCATTTAAGCCAGGGGGTTTAGCCTCACTGCTTCCTCAAGATGCTCGGGTGCAAAGTGGGCATAACGCATTGTCATTTTGATATCGGTGTGGCCTAGAACACGCTGCAAAACGAGAATGTTTCCCCCCTTCATCATGAAGTGAGAAGCGAACGTGTGACGGAGCACATGCGATGATTGACCGGCTGGTAACTGTATATCGGTGCGTTGCAGGGCAGAGCGAAATTCGCGGTAGCAGTCGGAGAATAGCCTCCCGCTCTTTACTGCTGGTAATGAGTCGTAAAGGTCTTTGCTGATCGGTATGGTGCGATTCTTACGGCCTTTTGTCTTCGTATATGTGACTTTATATTCCGTCACCTGGCTTCTGTTGAGTTCCTGAGCTTCTGACCAGCGTGCGCCCGTTGAGAGGCATAGTTTTACAATACATTCTAAGTCGCCGTTACCTTCGTTCCTGCATTCAGCCAAAAGCTGCTCTATCTGCACTTTTGTCAGAAAAGCCATTTCGCTTTCATCTGTGCGGAACGGCCGAACATTCTTGATCGGGTTTTCACCTTTCCATTCTTCAAGGCGAATAAGCTCATTAAAAACAGCTCTAAAATATGCCTGCTCAAGATTGATCGTTTGTGGGGTGATCTTCTTCACTCTGTTGCCGCGTGAAAAATCTCCTAAAAGTCTCTTTTCCCGATAACGGGAAAACATCTTTGCATCGAATTCCCTGGCAAGTGGTTCGCCCATGCAAACAGAAGCGTGTGTCATTACGGCGAGACGTCTGTCTGCATCTTTTAGCGTAAGGCCATGGGCGTAGTACCAGATTTTCAGCACTTCTATCAGAGTGCGGTTATCGTCCTTTTCATCCTGCCAGGGTTTGGTAATGGTGTGTTGCTCGAAGGCCAATGCTTCGCCTTTGGTGGCGAATTTCTTGCGTATACGCTTACCCTTTGCACCGTTCGGATAAAGCTCGCACAGCCACCATCCATCAGCCTGTTTTCTGACTGCCATCAATTTACCTCTGCATAAATCCCTATCACACGACCAAGCGTTTTTATCTCATCAATGCCGCATTCAAAAGGGACTTTGCCGCCAGCAACGTGAAGCCTCCTTGCCGGTAATAACGTCAAGTCGCGGATGCTGATAGATCCTTCAATATCGACCAACCATGTTCCATCAGAAAGAGACGCATCTTTTTCAACCATATGAGTCTTTCCATCAGACTTAACACAGATAGGTTGAGTAAGAGCTTTACCAAAAAGCTTGTGATCGATGTTCAAAGAACCGTCTTCACTAAGTTTCCCTTCACTTAAAGTGAATAATTTAAATGTTGAAGAAGAGTTTTGAGTATTTGAAGCATCTAAACCACTTCTTAAGCTTTGTCCTTCTCCAGTAAGCAACCAGCGTGTCTCCGCTCCGGTTTCGAGAGAGCAGTGAACTAAGAAGTCATAGGAGATGGAGCCGCGTGTATAGCGGTTTTGCAGCGAACTTGCGGCAATGTTGAAGTGCCTGGCTAGCTGGATTTTCTGGCTAAATCCGTAGGCTTGGCAGATTCGATTAAGAACATCTTCATTACTTATCCCAGCATCTTTTTCCATGAAATACGTACCTACGTATTGATTAATGCGTTTTTACGCATTAAAGTGCGGTTAAACCTGATTCATTGGTGGCGATAGTTGGCAAACGGTGGCAATCAATGACAAATAAATCACTAAAAAGGGAATAATGCATTATGACCACACTCATTACAATCAAGATCCCCCGCGCAACTGTCCATCCTGAGGAATTCGCCGCCCTAGAAGGTGTATCCGTTCGTACCGTTTATCGCCAGACGACCGGCGAAAACCCTCGCATTCCAATCGAGCCGCGCACTATCAAGAAAGGCAATAAGCGTGCAGGTGGTCCAATCAAAATTTTGTACGCTCGTTACAAAGAAATGGAAGCCAAAAAGAATCTTGGTCATTCACGATTTCAAATTGTTATTGGCGCTTAATTCACATTAAGTGAATTTTGAGAGGTAAACATGTTTGATTTTCAGGTTTCCAACCAGCCGCACTTTGATAACGCGTGTCGTGCTTTTGCCGTTCGTCACAACCTGTCAAAACTTGCTCGCACTATTGGAATGAAAGAACAGACCCTGCGTAACAAGCTAAATCCTGATCAGGTTCATCAGCTTACTGCCATTGAAATTGCAGTGATAACTGATGCTACCGAAGACGCAACTCTGATCGATGGATTGCTGGCTCAGATGAAATGTATGCCTGCGGTTCCAGTGAATGAGCTGGCCGAGGGGAATATTGCTACCTACACGCTTCACGCCACGGCAGCGTTGGGATCGGTTGCTGCGGGTGCGGCATCACCGGAACGACAAACACGCCAGGCTAAAAACGCAATTATGGAAAGTGTGAACGCAGGGATCCGCCACTTGTCGCTGATCGGCTTGGCGATTCAGGGGCGGGTAGAAGGTTCACCAGTGCTGGCCTCTGCCGTCGGTGCCGTCGCCAGCGTTGCTACCAATGGGATGATGTGATTATGCCAATCTCAATTGCACCACTTCTGAAACAGCAAAGTCCTTTACGTCACTTTGGTCATGGTTGCATCGAGTTGCCAGGCGGAAAGCGTTGGAGTCCTTCACCGTTAAAAGCCACTGCCCCGCAGGCCGTAAGAAATTCAAAGCCGCTTCTTAAGCGACTGTTTAAGTGAGGTGATTATGTTTTTAGGGAACGAAGAACATATCCAGATCGGTAAAAAACATCTGACAAGAATTAAAGAGATGTTGGAACACAAAAAGAATGTAGCGCAGGAAACATTTGATAGTCAGCCGCTGCATATGCGTAAAACGATCTGCTTTCATGCTGGCCTGAAAAATCGCCACGTAGAAATGAAGTTTGCAGAACTAACGCCGACTGAGCGACATCAAGTGGTTGCGGCGCTGAATTCCTTACTTGGTTTAACTGAGTCACTTCCGAAATTTATCAGTGAAGATGACTGCAGGATAAATATCAGACACTAACCCGAATTGAAATTAATTGGCGTAAACCCGCCGGGCATTCTTTTGCCTAAAAACAGGAAATTATTATGCGAAATATTGAGACTCACCCAATCAAATTTTCATCTAATCAGGGGGCAGCGCAGGCCGAATATATTGCTTATTTAGCTTCATTATCTGATGCACGTTTAGACGAAAGGCGAAATCTGGCTGCCGTGTTCTCTGCCCGCCTTGATGCGATTGCGGCTTTCATTCTTCAAAAGGATGTTGGGGGACGTGGTGCTGTTGAAATATTGCGCCAAGAAGCTGAGCGCATTCAAAACGAAGCGTGGGAGATTGTCTGATGCCGGATTTACTCGATTCAATCACAGAGCGTCAGGCAGAAATACTTGAGTCCCAGATTAACGCAGTTAGACAGGTAGTGACGGGTGTTTCTGCAATGTTCTGTCTTGACTGTGAGCGCCCAATTCCCGAAGAACGCCGCGCAGCTCTGCCAGGTGTTGAGCTTTGTGTGTATTGCAAAGAGCTTGCTGAGATGAATGCCAAACACTTTCGAGGTAATTGATGATGGCTTTCTCGGTCGTTCTTACCTTGCTGGCAGTTATTAATGCCCATTTCTTGTTCGCCGATATAAAAGACAACCAGTGATGATGCGGCATTTTCATGGGACGCCAGTCTGGGGTGGCGCAGGAAACGTTTTAAAAGTGGCAATCCGTGATAGCGGCGCTTTCGTCTCTTATGCGCGCCCTGATCAAATCAAACAATGCTTCACCTATGCCAGTTCTGTGGGATTGGATTGCGGAGCGTTTAGTGCATGGAAGCGCGGTCTGTTGATTGATTGGACGAAGTTTTATCAGTTTCTGTCGATTTGGTATGGGCATGACAAGCTTAAATTTTTTTGCATACCTGACGTGATTGAGGGCGGGGAACAAGACAACGATCTTCTGATTAAAACGTTACCTTCTGTTTTTCGCGATAAAGCTGCACCTGTCTGGCATTTGCATGAATCGATTGACCGTTTAAAAAGGCTCGCTTCCGGATGGGAGCGAGTCTGTTTAGGATCATCAGGCAAATATGCGGCTATTCGGACAAAACATTGGCACGTGAGGATGCATGAAGCCTTCGTTGCTATTCGGGACGAAAATCCAGGCATTCACGTCCACGGTCTGCGCATGTTAGACGGTCGCGTCTTTGGAAATTATCCGCTTACTACAGCGGACAGTACAAATCTGGCATGCAACGTGCCAAAAACCGAAGTGAAATATCCTGAGCTGACATCCCAGCTCCGCGCTATCGGCTGTACTGATGAAGAAGTACTTGCGGGTCGCTGCGCAATCTTACGGAAAACCATCGAGATGGTTCACCCGCCAACATTGGTGGAATACTTCGAACGTTATGAAGCAAAGCGTTCTCCCCAGATGTGTCTGGAGTTTTAGATGAAAACTCCTGCTGCAATGAACCGTTTTTCTTCTGAAATTATCGTGCCCGAAGTTTGGGCGTTTCCCTGGAACAAACCACGCCAGGCCGTTTCTGGCCTGGAAAGACCGCTTACCCGTGATGAATACGATCAGGGGCAAGCTGTTTTAATCAAAGTAAAAAACCTCTCCACCGATCTCCGCGAAATTTTTACAGGCCGCTATAAATTTCTGCTGAAAGAGCAGGGCGTTCACGCTGCACATAAATATCTGGTCTATACGTTGGGGCGCAGCATTCTGCCGCGTGTGGATGCAGTCAATTCTGCGCATGAAATGAATCTTAATGCCTCCATAAAGTTTATGTCTGAGGCAGACACCTATCACCGGCTGCCGAGCATGAGCGATAAACCTTTGCGCCGGTTCGCCCAGGACATCGCCGGACAACTGAAAGAAATCTATGAAGACCGCTGTGATCAGCTTCTTGCTCAGTACAACGGGGATAATTCGATTCTTTTTGAAGGTGATACCCATTGCGAGCTGTACAGCGAAATCGCAGGTATGGCACAGGCTTTCAATGTCACGCCGATGTACTGGACAAGATTTTGCAAAGGCAAGCTGGATGCCGTTTCCGCTATCGCCTCCATGTCGCGCCTGGTTAATCCGGATTGGTGGTTACGCCAGTTTAAAGGTCAGCGCACACGCTGGCGTGAATCCTTGCTGATCGCCATCGGCAAGGTTAACCGTGACGCTTCCCCGTATGCGAGTAAGCAGGCTATCCGTGAAGTACGTGCGCGCCGTCTGTCGAATCTCGACTATCTGAAAAGCTGCGACCTGGAGAACATCGAAACCGGCGAGCGTTTCAGTCTGATCGACAAAGTGATGGCGAGTATTTCAAACCCTGAAATCCGCCGCATGGAGTTAATGAGCACGATCGCCGGCACCGAAAAATATGCCGCTGCAAATGGCGACGTCGGGATGTTCCTGACCATCACCACGCCTTCCAAATATCACCCGACCCGCATGGTGGGTAAGGGCGATAAAAAGCGTGTTCAGCGAAATCACGCCTGGGACAAAGAAGCCTATACCCCGAAAGATGCGCAGCGTTATCTGTGCGGGATCTGGAGTAAAATGCGCACCGCGTTCAAGGATAGCGGCCTGTCTGTTTACGGGATGCGCGTTGTTGAGCCTCACCACGACGCGACCCCGCACTGGCACATGATGTTATTCACAAAGCCCGCCATGCGTCAGCGGGTGATCGATATCATGCGCAAATACGCCATGAAAGAAGACGGTGACGAACGCGGCGCAGCTAAAAACCGCTTTGACTGTAAGCACCTGAACCGTGGCGGCGCGGCTGGCTACATCGCCAAATACATTGCAAAGAACATCGACGGTTACGCACTGGAAGGCGAGCGCGACCACGAAACAGGCGAGTTGCTGACAGACTCCGCTGCTGCTGTTACTGCCTGGACTGCTACCTGGCGTATACCTCAGTTCCATCCTATCGGCCTGCCTACCATGGGTTCATACCGTGAGTGCCGCCGCATCCGTTCCATCAGTCTGACTGAAACCTTTGACGAAGAAGTGGAAGCTGTCCGCGCTGCTGCTGATGCCGGTGATTTTATGGCGTACATGTCAGCCCAGGGCGGCGCAAATGTTCCACGCGATGATCAAACTGTGCGTGTAGCTCGCCGCGTTGCTGATGAGCTGAACGCATACGATGAGGAAGTGAAAAAGGTTGTGGGCATTTTCGCGCCTCACCTCGGCGACTCCCGCGTTTATGAAACCCGTACAACACAATGGCGCATCGTTTCTTCCGCCGTTGACGTTGAGGTTTTGACCTTAAAAAGCGCCTCCGGCGCGCCTCGGAGTCCTGTCAATAACTGTGGGTTAGGTGGAAAGAAACAGGCAACAAATTGGCGTAATAGACAGACTGAAGGCGCTCCTGCAGCGTCCAATTCTGACAACCTGCGAGTTATAGACTGGACAGACACTGCCGCCGTGAGGGCGATTGTGGCGCGCATACGTGAAGAAAATCCCCGGATAAACAAAGCGCAACGAAGTTATGACCCAACAAAAGCCCGGGATGTTGCTCCATCGGCAAGACTGACTGCTGAGGAACGGGCGCGATTGCCTGAGATTGGACGGGAATTGATGAAACACGACATTGTTGGTGAGCGTTGGGAGTTGGTAGCTTTAACTCGTGGTGCTCTAATCAGGTTTGGTGAACTCACAATGCATTTTGACAAGATTAACGATTGGGATGAATTTAATTAGTAAGGTTGATTTTTAGATAAACATCCTCATAAAAGTGCTGGTATATCAATTTCTTACATTAGTGTTGTTGATGATATTGGAATCATAGTGTCATCTATAAAATGTTTAAAATATAACTGGGAGTTACTTATATAACTCCCAATATTTTGGGGTTTATTTTTTTTTGCTTCCTAATTTATCCGTTGTAGATCTTTCATCGTTCATGGGCACAGATTGATTCGAATCATTTTCATATGAAATACCCTTGGTATTATTCTCATTATAAGATGGGGTATTTCCTATTAATGTATTATTTAAATTTGCAATTTTGACTGCTTCGGACAGTGATTTATTCCATCCTGTTGATTCAGCTGCCTTCGCCATTGCATCAGTCCAACCGAGGGGAATAGCTTTTTCAGTTATTGCCTTAGTCCAGGCAGGTGGCATAGCTGTTTCAGTTATTGCCTTAGTCCAAGCGGGTGGAACAGCCATTTCAGTAAGTGCATTGTTAAAATCTATGCCTTTAAATTTAGCAGTATCGGTGAATCCTTTTCCTAGGAGAGAAGATTGTAAATTAGCAATAGATAAGGCTTTTTCCATCGAAGAACTTGGAGGGCTTGCATTAGAAAAAGCCTCTGTGGATTCTGGAGTCATCGCTTTAACCATTGCAGAGGTAGCAGGAGACTTATCCAATTTTGGGTCTTCCAAATCTTTTATAATTGCTTTCAACTTACTTATTTCATCATCTTTTTCTTGTATTTTGAATAAGAGTTTATCTAGGCCACCATATTCATTTTCTCGTTCATTCAATTCTTCTACTGTTTCATTTAATCTATTTTTTACGTCTTCAAGTTGCTCGCTATTTGTATTTATTTCTTCACTGAGTCTACCATTTATTTCCGTGTTGGTATTTATTTGCTCTTTAAGTGTTTTAGATTGTTTTTCAAGAAAATCAATATTGGCAGCACTAGCAGCAATGTCTGCTTTACTTTGTTCATGTGCAGCTCTAATTATTAGAGTGGCTGTTTCTTTTTGTGTGTCATTTTTAACTTCTGCATCTATGAGCGATGTTTTCGCCCCCAGTATTTTTGCCTGCCGGTTAAATCTATTACTTTCTGTTCGTGTAATTACATTATTATGTAGCAAATCCAAAATATAAGAAACAAATGGTGACGCTAGGGTAAAGAGAAGTGATATTAATGCTGGGATCCAAAATGTGTGAGAATGATGAATATCTATCCCCCATAAGATACTGTTGTCTGGTATCTTTCTTATAATAGATATTTTTTCTATTATAGTTTCCTTGCTAAATAAAATTATTAGTACTCTATCCCAATTCAGAAAAAGCCAAGAAATGATAAAACCACCAAAAAGAGGATTTTTTATCTTATGGTTCATTGCTTCCTTCAGAGATCCTTGGTCTATATCATTGATTTTACTTATAATTTCCTTGATTGTCTCTTTCATCGCATTTTCCACCTTGTGCTGTATAGGGAGATCATAGCATTTTGATACTTATTACGTTTTAGTGATTGCGAATTTTGGGTGATTTTTGAACGATAGGAGCGGGGGGGTTATTCATATTCGGAATGCATGCTTAAAAATAACTTCAAGTTTTATATGGAAATCTTTGAAGTACAATCTTACAATACTGTATGAATGAACAGTATAATGAGGTTGAAATGGAAGGATTACACACAGCAGTTTTACTTGAGCGGATCGCGCTAATTGCTAAATTGGCTACTAATCATGAATGTGATCATGATGAACGTGAGATAGTAGCCATTTGGATAGCGGAGATGGCCGTTATCGCAAAAGAGGAACTACTTGCCACAGTTTTTGATGTAAATGGCGTAGGAAAAATCCATTGATTTCATTGCATAGCTCTTTGAGGAGCTATGCATGCATTACCTGCATGTATTTGCATGATCCAGAAAGGATCAAAAAATGCCTGTTCGCCCCTATAGCTGGGCTTAGGGGCGCTCTTAGTCATGCATTAAAAACAGTGAACCAAGTCAGAAGCGGGCAGGCGGGTAACATTGCGCGCGCTGACGTCCAGTTGGATAGAACATGATACCTCCCGAATTCGCAGAGGCTTGTTCACAATTTGTATCGTTTTTTGTAGATACGTGCAGTGTAGACCTGAGAAGATCAGGCACAAGGCGAAAGCAAGGAGTGGGCGTAGGGATAAGAGAATAGTTTTTATCATTAGAACCGATGTGAAGGTTGGAAGAACATTTGAGCGATGTTGTGTTTGCACCTACATAATCTAATATCCCCCTTACTATATGAGTAATCACTTCTCACTTTCATTTTGTGACAAAGCCGGATACGCAATTTAAGAAGGTTTTTTGATTAAATGAAACTTATACTCCAATCTCCAACGCATGGACTCAAAGTTGTACTGGACAAAATTCATAAATTCGTTGATGTTATACAATAGCTAACAACGTTTCGTAATGCATTTAAAATATCACTACACTTAAGATAGTAAAATTTCATATGCGACACAAAGATTTAAAGGAGATCTCTTGAAACCAATAAAGTATCAAGTTTTTTTAAGCTCAACTTACTCGGATCTGGTAGAGGAAAGAGAAAGCATCATTAAAGCAGTTTTAGAAATGTATCATATACCGATTGGCATGGAAATGTTCAGTGCTGAGGATGAAGATCAATGGGAAATAATAAGAAGAACTATAGAAGTTAGTGATTATTACATTTTAGTCCTAGGTTTAAGGTATGGCTCAAAAACATCTGATAACATAAGCTTTACTCAAAAGGAATATGAATACGCTCTAGAACGCAAGATACCTGTTCTTGCATTTGTTATGAGAGAAAACGTGCCACTGCCAGCTGATAAAAGGGATGACAATCTTTCGGAAATAAATACTTTTCGGAAGTTGGTTCTGACAAACTCAAAAATGGCTCAGTTTTGGGAAACAAAAGATCAGTTAATAAGAAACGTCTCAATCTCCCTCATGAAACAAATCATGCAAAAACCTGGGATAGGATGGAGCCGAGGTAATGACTCAGGCGCTAATGAGGCTCTCTCAAAAGAGTTATCAGTCCTGAGTAAGGAAAATAGAGAACTAAGACAAAAAATAGTTGAGCTCGAGTCGAAGGTATCGATTAAGGCACCTGTGATTAGTGTAGAAATAACGCCACCAACTGTTGATGATGATTATTATTCCTATACAAAAATTGAGGTTCCTCAACCATTGAAATATGAAGAGATAGAATCTCATTTACTTGAATATATTACAGAAACAGACTTGGCTGTATACAACAAAAACATTCCAAGTGAAGAGGATTTGAATAAATACAATGAAGAAAGACTAAGAGTTCTTAGGATAAATAAACATTCAACTCCTCTGGAGATAATAGTTTCCAATATTGGGACTACTAAAGCAAATAATATATATATAGACATTGCTTTTTCTGAAAACCTTATGGTCTATGAAAAGGATGAAAATCATATTGAACCGAATTCTCCTTTGCCATATAACCCGGTTGTTCGTGCGCAATCAGAGTATAATAGAATGCTACAACTGAAAAATGACCCTTTATCGCGATTTGGTTCTCGCTTTAACGGTGGTTATGGAATGGGAGATTTTAAGGATATGGCACTATCAACATCTTTAGATAGAATAAAGCCACTTAGCCAAAATTGGATGACTAGTTTGAATGAGCAGGAAATTACAATGCAAATAAATAGCATAATTCATACGCGTCAAAGAGTATTTAATAATGAATATATGATTGTCCCTCTAAAACCTGGGAAGCATACTATTAACGTTAGGGTTATATGTGAAGAGTATGAAGAAGTAAAAACTAGTCACATAGAGTTTGAAATATAATATTAGTATGAACTAAAATCTCTATTTTTCGAAGTGACTCTTCCTAATAGCACTGTAATTTAAGTGATTCAATGTAGCATAGTCAAAGCCCCCTTCCTCAAGGGGGCTTTGCAATACTACCCCGGCGTCAACTCATAAGTAGTAAACCTAATCACATCCTCCCCAAACCACGCATTCAATTCCTTAAACCGTTCCTGCAATGGTGTCAGCTCATTGCGGACAAACACCTGAGACGCCTTCACCGAATCACCAAACCCGCCGCTGTTCTCCGGAATTATGCCCATCATCTGCGGCGGAACGCGGTGCGCGCACAGTAAATCGTTCTGGCTGGCTTTCTTGATATTAAAGAAATCATCTTTTGTCGCAACTTCACTTAACGGCAGAATCTTGATCCCGTCCGGCTTGCCGTTCGGTGCGTACATGAACAGGTTGCGGAAGTTGCCCAGGCCTTTCGTATCCCGCATCGCTTTACGCATCTGATCGATGTCGGAGCTGCTTTGTGCCGCGTCGGTCATGTACAGGATATATCCGGCGTGCGCGCCGTTCTGGTAGTACTTGCGGCGGAACAGCGTCGCGGCCTCATTCAGCCAGGCTGAGTTCAGGGCGCTGAGATATTCCGGCAGGCCGTACAGCTCCTGATTAATATCCGGCTCAATCAGATGAAATACGCTGCCTGCCTCGAACTGATGGGCATCTTTCCATTGTTGCACAAACCAGTAAGTATCTGGCTCAACGCCTCGGCGGGCATATTTTGCAGGCACGGTTTTCATCACCACAGCATCGCCGAGCTGGTTGCGGATCACTTCTAAGAACGCATTCCCGAACACCAGGTAATCCAGGGCAAACCGGCTGAACTCCTGCTGTGATAGCAACGGATGCGGGACATAGGTCGAGGCCAGAATATTACGCTTAACGTACAGCGACGAACTGTGGTGAACCGCAGCGCGCAGCGTGCGAGCCAGGCCGTCAAAGCTGACCGGCGGCTCGTACCACTGACCGTTCCCCGTACATTCGATGTAATCCAGAATTTCACGGCGGTCTAATACCGGTGTCGGGTCGCCAAAGCTGAACGCCTCCGCTCCGCTGGTCTGCTGTGCCGTTGCTGTGACCGTTGTCTGTGCCGCCTTGCGGAATTTGCGCTTACTCATAATTAATAAAACTCCAGGATGTTAGGGCTTTGGCCGCCGTTCGCGGCGGTAAGTGGTTCGTTGAGCAATGCGTGCATGATTGCCCAGGCGACATCGGCGTGGCTGGCTTCCTCGCTGCGGCTGGCCTCGTAGGTGGAGCGGCTGCCGCTGGCGGTCATGGTTTTGCGGATCGCCATGAATGACGACGTGATGTCTTTGTGGTTGGTGTCGTACTCCAGGCGTCCGGACGTGATGGTGTCTTTTGCTTTCAACACCATTTTCGTTTTGGTTTCCGGGCTGTAGCGGATTTCCATCGCGGCGGGGAAGAACTGCCGGACAAGCTGGAAAACGCCCTGGCCGATACCGGTGGCGTCCACGCCGATATATTCCACGCAGTATCGTTTCGTTAACTCCTCAATGCTTTTCGCCTGGGCGGCAAAGTCCATGCCCTTCCACTGGTGGCGTTCCAGCACGCGGAATTTGCCCCCGTCCACCAGCGGCGGAGCCACCACGGCACAGCCTGCGCTGTCGCCGGTGTGAGACGGGTCGTAACCAATCCAGACGGCGCGATAACCAAACGGACGCAGGGCAAACGGGCTGAAATCCTCCCATTCCTCCGCACTCTCCACCATGCAGCGTTGCAGCTCGGCGAACGGGAACACGGACGCCTGGTCGTCAACAAACTCGCACATGAACAAGTTGCGGAAATCCTCGGCGCTGTTTTCCTGTTTCAGCGTGTCGATGTTGAACAGGTTGCAGCCACCGGCTAAAGCATCCTCAATCGTGACGATTTGCCGCCACTGTCCGTCGCCGCAAAGCTGGCCTTTAGCCAGGGCGTGATGGCTGATGTCCAGCTCAATCCTGTCATTGCGATCTTCCCGCCCCTTATTGAACAGTTCGCCTGACCAGAACGGGTACGCGCCGTGCGTCAGTGCTGACGGGGTGGAGAAATAGGTCGTGCGCAGATGTTCCTGCGAGGCCATGCCGCTGGCGACTTTGCGCAGCTTTTGGAAGTTCGGGATCCAAAAGATTTCATCCACGTACAGGTCGCCGTTATGGCTTTGGGCTGTGTTGGAGTTGGTGCCTAAGAAAATCAGCTTTGCGCCGTTGTTGCCGATCACAATCGGGTCGCCGGTCAGCTCGACATCCACCTGGCGGGCAAACTGAATGATGTATTCCCGGAACACGTAAGCCTGGGTTTTACTGGCTGAAAGAAAAATCTGGTTATGGCCGGTTGCCAGGGCGCGCAATAACGCCTCACGCGCAAAAAAGAACGTTGCGCCAATCTGGCGGGATTTGAGGATGTCGCGGATACGATGTTTAAGCCCCGCGTCATACCACACGCGCTGATACCGGAAGCACTGGGCAAGAAAAATATCCTCCAGTTTCTCTAGCGCTTCTTCACTGAAATAGTTCTTAGTCGGCTTCTTACGCTCCCCTTTGTTGCGGTTGGCGACGTTGGGATTCAAATCCACCTCGTTTCCGCTCTGGCTGTAGCGGTTCACCCTTGCCAGGCGCTCCATTAACCGGCCTAACGCCTCCATTTCCTTGTAATCCGCATTCCCTTTGACGTCTTTGGTGGTGAGCTGGATAAGACGCGCTTCCAGGCTGGATTCCACGCGGGAAATGGGCGCAACGTTGTCCCAGGCGTTACGGGTTTTCCAGCTCTGCACCGTCGGTAACTTTTGGTTCAGCATTTCCGCAATCTGACGCACAGAAAACCCCTGCCAGTAAAGCAGAGCCGCCTGTCGCCGTGGGTCGCTGATGATGGGGGAGTTTGTCATTTTCATGACTGCACGTTAACGGGCGGCACGCTGATTTTCCTGCTGCCCACGTTGTGCCATCGAGCATCAACCCGCCTCGGCTGGCGGTGTCGGGCATCTGTCGGGAAACTGGGATTTCTCAGCAGCACACACCGACTGGAGTCCGACACATGGCAACAAAAGCAAAGCGCTTTCGCATCTGTACCGAAGGTGCAACCACCGACGGGCGCGAAATCACCCGCGACTGGATTGAACAGATGGCAGCGACCTATGACCCGAAGGTCTACGGCGCACGCATCAACATGGAGCACATCAAGGGCTATTTCCCTGACAGTGCATTTCGCATGTACGGCGATGTCACCGGCGTCTATGCCGAAGAAGTGGCCGACGGTGCCCTGAAAGGCAAGCTGGCACTGTATGCCGATATCGACCCGACGCCTGATTTAGTGTCGATGGTGAAAGCCCGCCAGAAGGTTTACACCTCCATCGAAGTGAACCCCTCGTTTTCCGACACCGGCAAAGCCTACCTGATCGGCCTGGCCGTGACCGACAGCCCCGCCAGCCTCGGCACCGAGTACCTGCAATTCAGCGCGAAGGCACAGCAAAACCCGCTGGCAGGGCGCAAACAGGATGCCGGAAACCTCTTTACCGCTGCCGAAGAAACGGCTTTCGAGTTTGTGGAAGAAGCACCGGCCGCCCCGTCGCTGTTCTCCCGCGTGAAACAGCTGCTAACCAGCAAATCCGCCTCTGATGATGCCCGTTTTAAAGACGTGCATGACGCCGTGGAAGTGGTGGTGGAACACGTCGAAACCGGCCTGAAAGCCAGCGATGAAAAGCTGTCCGCGCTGCAAACCTCACTGACGGAACGCCTCAACACGCTGGAACAAACCGCGAAAGATGACCGCGAACAGTTCAGCACGCTCAAAGGCAAGCTGGAAAAGTCCGCGCCGCAGAGTTACACACAGCGCCCCGTTTCAAGCGGCGGCGGCAAGGGTGATGCAGCCAATTTCACCGACTGCTAAGCACAACAAACGCGATTAACCCGTTAACCCATTTGGAAAAAAAACGCATGAAACAAACTACCCGTTTTCAATTTAACGCTTACCTGTCCCGTATTGCCGAACTGAACTCGGTGGACACCGGCGACCTGGATAAAAAATTCAGCGTGGAGCCGTCGGTGACGCAGACACTGATGACCCGAGTGCAGGAATCTTCCGCCTTCCTCCAGATGATTAACATCATTCCGGTGGACGAAATGAAGGGTGAAAAGGTCGGCGTCGGCGTGTCCGGTTCGATTGCAAGCACCGCAGATACCAGCGGCACCGGTGAACGCCAGACGGCTGATTTTAATACCCTGACGGCTGAGGGTTATGAGTGCCGCCAGACGAACTACGATTTCCATTTCCGTTACGCCACGCTTGATCTCTGGGCGCGCTATCAGGATTTCCAGTCGCGTTTACGTGACGCCATCGTGAAACGCCAGGCGCTGGATCGCATCACCATCGGCTTTAACGGCGTGAAGCGTGCGGCAACGTCAGACCGCGCTAAATACCCGCTGTTGCAGGACGTGAACGTGGGCTGGCTGCAGAAGTACCGTAACAATGCGCCGGAACGCGTGATGGATAAGGTTACTGGTGAGGATGGCACAGTGACTTCTGAAATCGTCCGCGTCGGTGCTGACGGTGACTATGAAAATCTGGACGCGCTGGTGATGGACGCCACGAACGACATGATTGACCCGATTTATCAGGACGACACCGGCCTGGTGGTGATCTGCGGGCGTCAGCTGCTGGCGGAAAAATACTTCCCGCTGGTGAATAAGGCGCAGGAGAACTCTGAAAGTCTTGCGGCGGATATGATTATCAGCCAGAAGCGCATCGGTAACTTACCGGCGGTGCGCGTACCTGCCTTCCCAGCCAATGCGCTCATGATCACCCGTCTGGATAATCTGTCCATTTACTGGCAGGACGGCACGCACCGCCGCCATATCGAAGAAGTGCCGAAGCGTGACCGTATCGAAAACTACGAATCCATCAATGAAGATTTCGTGGTGGAAGATTATCGCGGCGGCTGCGTGGTGGAGAACATCCAGATCGGCGCTTTCAAAAAAGTTAAGCCGGATTCAGCGTCAGAAACAGCGGAATAAGGGGGAAATAACATGATTAGCCCTTGCCGTCGTCACATGTTGCGACAATCAGCCATCAACGCCGCACAGCAAGCCGCCGGTCAGCTGACCCATGCCACCGGCTATGAACTGCAAATGCAAAAGCTCAATGCGGATAAGCAGGCGCTGCATAAACTTCAGTCTTTCCAGGCGAAAGCAGAATTGAAACGCAAGCTGCTCCCTGAATACGCCCCGTGGGTGTCGGGCGTGCTGGCCGAAGGGAACGGCGCGCAGGACGCCATCCTGATGACCGTCATGATCTGGCGTATTGACGCCGGTGATATTGCGGGTGCGCTGAACATTGCCCGCTACGCCTTTAAGCACCGGCTTGCGATGCCGTTCGGCACCCGCACGGCGGGCTGTGCTTTCACCGAGGAAGTGATCGACCAGGCCACGCGCGCCCGCGCCGCCGGTGAACCGGTCAGCGTTGAGCTGATGCTGGAAGTGCTGGAACTGACTGACGCTGAGGATATGCCCGATAAAGTCCGTGCCCAGTTGCACAAAATTATCGGCTATCTCTACCGCGACGGCGGCAAGGACACGTTAGCCCTGGAGCGTCTGAAAAGTGCCTTAATTCTCGACGGCAAATCAGGCGTAAAAAAAGACATTGAGCGCCTGGAGTCTGCCATTAAAAAGGCATCCGGCAGCTAAAAAGAATGCGCCCCGCGCAGGGCGGCACGCCAGCCGCGACGGGTCTTTGACCTCGTTCAACGCTGGCGTCCACCGCCCCCTATTCAGAGGTCAATATGTCGTCTCTTGTTATACCTGCACCAAAGCCGGACGCCGCGACGGAACCTGCGATTAAGAACACCCATTTCTGGCCGGACGTCGATCCGGTAGAGCTGCGCGACACGCTGCGCCTGGAGGGCACTGTCACCGCTAAGCGGCTTCGTAATGCCGCAAAGTTAGCCATGACCGAAGTGAATGCCGAGCTGTTCAGCTTTCGTGATGCGCAGATTGCCCAGGGGTACAAAAGTCTGGCTGATGTCCCTGCCGATGAGATTGACGATGAAAGCGTGAAGGTCTGCGCCTATCAGCGCGCCGTGGCCTCTATCGCGGCGGCCTTTCTGGCAGAACGTTACCCGAACAGCGACACCACCGACGCAGGCAGCAAAAAGGCGGTGATTGTTGAAAGCACGGTTGATGATTTGTGGCGTGATGGCCGCAATGCGATCAGCGACGTCGCCGGTGTGTCTCACTGCATCATCGGGCTGCTCTGATGAAAGTCTATGCCGAACAGGGCGACACCGTGGATTCGCTCTGCTGGCGGTACTACGGGCGCACGGGATCGGTAGTTGAGCAGGTTTACGCGGCTAACGTTGGGTTAGCCGCACAGGGGGCAATTTTGCCCCATGGCTACGCGGTGGAGCTGCCGGATATTACCCAGGCCGCAGTCAGTGAAACCGTCTCACTTTGGGACTGATGACCATGGAGCGCATCACCTCGTTTATTTGTTATTGCGTCGCGGCCTTTCTTGCCTGGCTTGGCGCAATGTCGCCGCAGGATATCGCCTTTATGGTCGGTGCCGCCGTCGGCGTCGCCACCTTCCTGGTGAACTGGTACTACCGGCGCAAAACGTACCGCCTGCTCAAACAGATGGGCATCAGAGGGGACATTAATGCAGCCATCAATCGTTAGACGCTGCGCGGTCACCGCTGTACTTGCGATTGCTGCGCTGCTGCCGCAAACGCAGACGTTGAAAACCTCCGCCGCCGGTCTGGCACTGATTGCAGATTTTGAAGGATGCCGCCTGTCAGCCTATCAGTGCAGTGCAGGCGTCTGGACAAACGGCATCGGGCACACCGCAGGCGTGAAGCCGCAAACGCAAATCAGCGAACGTCAGGCTGCCGTTAACCTGGTGGAAGACGTGATGCGGGTGGAGAAAGGCATTGCCCGATGTATGCCGGTTGCCATGCCGCAGCCGGTGTATGACGCCGTGGTGTCCTTTGCGTTTAACGTCGGCGTGACGGCGGCCTGCAAGTCCACCCTGGCGTTTTTTATCAGTAAGGGGAAATGGCGGAACGCCTGCGAACAGTTGCCGCGCTGGGTGTTTGTGAACGGTGTCCGCGTCACAGGTCTGGAGCGTCGCCGCGCGAATGAGCTGGCCTACTGCCTGCGGGGAGTCTGATGCGCATTTTAATTTTGTTACTGCTGGCCGCCTGCGCACTGGCGGGGCTGCAAACCTGGCGTATTGGTGGTCTGCATGATGAAGCCGACCAGGCACAGCGCATTATCGGCACGCTGTCCGCCGGTATTGAAAGCCGCGATAACGCCATTAATCGCCTGAACGATGATGCCGTGAGGCGCGAACGCCAGGAACAAAGCCTGCGCACCCAACTCTCACAGGCGGGCCAGTTGGCGCGGGATCGTGAATACCACATTCAAAGGTTACTCAATGAAAATCAGGAAATGCGTGACTGGTACGGCGCTCGTCTGCCTGACGGCATTGGCCGGATGCACGCACGTCCCGCGTTTGCCAGCGCCGCAGATTATTTACGTTGGCTGTCCCGCGGTAACCAGTTGCCCGATACCGGCAAGCTCACCGGTCACTAACGGCGATTTAAGCAGTGATGTCAGAAACCTGGAGGCCGCGCTGACGGCCTGCGGCCTCCAGGTGGAAGCGGTCAAACAATGTCAGGAGGAACACCGTGTTAAAACCCGCCCAACTGAGAAAAGCGTTAACTGACGCCGTGCCGGTGCTGCAAACCAGCCCCGACACATTGCGGATGTTTGTGGATAACGGGCGTATCGTTTCCACGTTAGCCAGTTCGCTGTCGTTTGAATATCAGTATCAGGTGGAGTTGCTGGTCACCGACTTTGCACAGGACAGCGATCTGATCATGGTGCCGGTTCTGGCCTGGCTGCGTGAGCATCAGCCGGACATCATGGCAACTCCCGATAAACAGCAGACCGGCTTTAAATTTAAGGCCGATATGCTCAATGATGGCAGTTGCGATATTGCCGTTTATTTGCAGCTCACCGAGCGCGTGATCGTCAAACAGATTGATGCCGGTCTGCACGTTGAACACTTCCCGGAACCGCCGCTGCCGGAGCCGGTGGAAAGGCCGCGTGAACTGTATCTGCACGGCGAGTTAGTGAGTCAGTGGAATGAGTGAACTGTCAGCCTTTGATACCCGTTTGGCGGGGCTGATTGCCGCGCTGTCACCGCAAAGCCGGAAGGCGATGGCGGCGGCCATTGCGAAGCGTCTGCGTAAACATCAGCAGCAGCGCATTAAGCAGCAGGTCACGCCAGAAGGGCAGCCATTCACCCCGCGACGTCCGCAGCCTCTGCGGGCAAAGAAAGGCCGCATCAAGCGTGAAATGTTCACCAAACTGCGCACGGCAAAATACATGAAGGCCAAAGGCACCGCGGACGATGCGGTGGTGGAATTTACCGGCCAGGTGCAACGGATGGCAAAAGTGCATCAGTACGGGCTGCGGGATCGTCCGTCTATACGAGCGAAAGAAATGCAGTATCCGGCGCGCCCGCTGTTAGGGCTGGACGCGGAGGATATGAAGATTGTTGAAACCATTTTATTGACTATATTAATGAATTAAATTTTATCATAGATAATTAATATTTATTTTAAAATTGACTTAAGAGGGAATGCTATTAAATTAGTTAGAAATACTTAAAGGATCTTAAAGTGAAAAAAAAGTTACAAGTTTTCATATCTTCTACTTACAAGGACTTGATTAATGAAAGGCAGGCCGCAGTAAGTGCCATTTTAAAATCCGGTCACATTCCAGCTGGGATGGAGTTATTCAATGCGAATGATAGAAGTCAATGGCAGACAATAAAAGAATGGATTGATGAATCTGATGTCTTCGTTTTAATCCTTGGCGGACGGTATGGTAGTATCGACAATGACAGCGGTAAAAGCTATACCGAGCTTGAATATAACTATGCATTAGAAACTAATAAGCGCTATTTCGCCATTGTAATATCGCCACAAGCATTGAATGCGAAAGTATCACAAAATGGCATTGATTTTTTAGAGAGAAATTATCAAAGAGAATTAAACTCCTTCCAAGATAGAGTGCTTAGCAAAATTTCATCATATTTCGATGATGAAAAGGATATCTTTGCAAATATAATAAGTAGCCTCAGAGAAATTGAGCAAGATAAAAAATTAATTGGCTGGATCTGCGGTCGGGAGGTCAAGGATGTTCTAGCCATTACAGAGGAATGTAATAATTTACAAAATGAAAATATTTATTTAAAGTCAGAAATTGAGAATTTAAAAAGCCCCTTTAATCAAGAAAATTTCATAAAAAAGCAATTTGAGTTTCACAGTTTACTTATTGATTTACAGATGATAAATCTCAGCCAACCACTTGGAGACGGCTCTGGATATAATAAATACTCCTTACTTACGCTTTTTTTGAACATAGCAGATGCTTTGGTGATAGGTATTGTAAGCAATACTGAATACAATGGCGTCGAGCGTTTTATTTGCTTCGAGCTTTGCCCAAAGTTATCCATATATGGTTTAGTGACAAGCGTGATAGAGAGAGGCGCTAGGTTTCCGACGTTTAGATTATCTGAAAAGGGTAGGGCATTCGCTGCTTATGCCTATGTGAATCTACCGAGCTGATGTTTTTCAGCACGTTGTTTCTTCGATAGACAAACCTCTTCAAATTGTATGCCGCCTGACAGGGCGGCATTCTTTTATCCATGAACACATCCATCCCAAACAACGACATTCCGCGCCTGCTGCGCAATCTGATCCGCATTGGCACCGTTGCCGAGGTGGATTTAGAGGAGGCAACTTGTCGCGTGAACACCGGCGGCAATGTCACCGACTGGCTGCACTGGCTGACTTCCCGCGCAGGGCGCTCCCGTTCCTGGTGGGCACCGTCCATCGGTGAACAGGTTCTGCTGTTCTGTCTGGGCGGTGAGCTGGATACCGCCTTTGTGATGCCCGCCGTTTTTTCTGATGAATTTCCTGCGCCGTCGGCGTCAGCCGATGCCATGCACGTCACTTTCCCTGACGGTGCGGTGATCGAGTACGAACCAAAAACCGGCGCGCTGCTGGCAACCGGCATCAAGTCCGCCACGGTGAACGCCTCGGCTAAGGTGGTTGTAACTGCTCCGCTGATTACCTGCACGGCGAAAACGCGCATCACTCTCGACACGCCGGAAGTGGTCTGCACTAACAAACTCACCACTGCCACCATCGAGATAAAAAAAGGCGGCACCCTAACCGGCAACCTCACCCATTCAGGCGGGAGCATCACTTCAAACGGCGTGGTTGTGCATACCCATAAACACGGCGGAGTCCAGACGGGCGGCGGTCAGACGCAGGTGCCTTCATGACCAATGCCAAATACATCGGTCTGGCTCGCGACACTGGGCGCAGCGTCGAAGACCTGGCACACATTCAGCAGTCGGTCAGCGACATTTTGCGCACGCCCGTCGGCTCCCGCGTCATGCGCCGTGACTATGGTTCATTGCTGTCTGAGCTGACTGACCGCCCGCAGAATGCGGCGCTGCGGCTGCAAATTATGGCGGCCTGCTACAGCGCGCTCCTTAAGTGGGAGCCACGCGTCAGCCTGACCGGCATCACCTTTGAAACCACCTATGACGGGAAAGCCGTGGTGGAACTCACCGGCACCCGCACAGACACAGCCGCCGCCATTTCCTTAACCCTACCCGTGAGCTAACCATGGCAACTATCGACCTGAGCCAGTTACCCGCCCCCGACGTGGTGGAGGTACTGGATTACGAAATCCTCCTGGCGGAGCGTAAAGCCACGCTGGTGTCGCTTTACCCCGAAGACCAGCAGGCCGCCATCGCCCGCACATTGACCCTGGAGTCTGAACCGATTGTGAAGCTGCTGGAGGAGAACGCTTACCGCGAAGTGATCCTGCGTCAGCGGGTTAATGAAGCTGCGCAGGCGGTGATGCTGGCTTATGCCACCGGAACAGACCTGGACAATATCGCCGCCACGTTCAGCGTGGAACGCCTGACGATCACGCCTGCGGATACGGTCAGCGTACCCGCCGTGGCGGCAGTAATGGAAAGCGATGCGGATTTACGTATCCGTGCGCAGCAGGCGTTTGAAGGGCTGAGTGTAGCCGGTCCGGTGGGTTCCTATGAGTATCACGGGCGCTCGGCTGACGGGCGGGTGGCGGATATTTCGGTGATCAGTCCGTCGCCTGCCTGCGTGACGATTTCCGTGCTGGCACAGACCGGCAACGGCACCGCGCCCGCCGACCTGCTGGCCGTTGTTCAGGCCGCGCTCAATGACGAGAACGTGCGCCCCGTAGCTGACCGCGTGACCGTCCAGTCGGCTACCGTCGTGAATTACACCATTGACGCCGTGCTGTATCTGTTCCCGGGTCCGGAAGCGGAGCCCATCCGGGAAGCCGCCGAGGCAAAGCTGATTGCTTACACCACCGCGCAGCACCGTTTAGGCCGCGACATCCGGCTGTCCGCCATTTATGCCGCGCTGCACGTTGAAGGCGTGCAACGGGTGGAGCTGAAAAGCCCTGCCGCTGACATCGAGCTGGATAAAACGCAGGCGTCATTCTGTACGGCCTACACCCTGAAAGTGGGCGGCTACGATGAGTGATCGCCTGCTGCCCGCCGGTTCCTCAGCTCTTGAGGTCGCCGCCGCCGATGCCTGCGCGGAGCTTGAAAACGTGCCGGTGCCGCTGCGACAGCTCTGGGATCCGCTGACCTGTCCGGCGAAGTTTTTGCCGTACCTGGCGTGGGCGTTGTCGGTTGACCGCTGGGATGAAAACTGGCCGGTTGCCACCAAGCGCCGCGTCATTCAGTCGGCGTGGTTCATTCACTGCCATAAGGGAACCATTGGTGCCATCCGGCGCGTGGTGGAGCCGCTCGGCTACCTGATTAACGTTACCGAGTGGTGGGAAACCAATGACGAGCCTGGGACGTTTCGGCTGGATATCGGCGTGCTGGAAACCGGCATCACCGAAGAAATGTATTTAGAGATGGAAAGGCTGATTGCCGACGCCAAACCGGCCAGCCGCCATCTGATCGGACTGACCATCACCCAAGATATTAAAGGCGATGTTTACATTGGCGCAGCGCAGTACATCGGCGAGCTGCTGACCGTTTACCCCGCATAAGAGGACGCTATGAGCACATTTAAATCCGTCGTCACCACGCTCGGCCAGTCGCGTATCGCGGCAGCCATTGCGGCGGGGACTGACATCAACATTACGCAGCTTGCCGTCGGTGACGGCAACGGCAAGGCGACCACACCCGTCGCGACGCAGACCAAACTGGTTAAAGAGGTGTACCGCACGCCGCTCAATTCCTTAAAGCTGGATCCGACTCATGGCAACTGGGTGATTGCTGAGGCGGTTCTCTCCGCTAGCGTCGGCGGTTTCTGGATGCGCGAAATGGGGCTGTTTGCTAACGATGGTGCGCTGATTGCCGTCTGTAATATGGCGGACACGTACAAGCCAACTTTGGCGGAAGGTTCAGGCCGCACGCAGACGTTACGGATGGTGATTGCCGTCAGTAATACCGAGGCTATCAGCCTGCTGATCGACGACTCGGTGATTATGGCAACGGAGCAGTATGTGAATGACCTGCTGGCGGCGCATGAAAAATCCCGTAACCATCCCGACGGTACGCTGACAGCAAAAGGTTTTGTGCAGCTTAACAGCTCGGTCAGCAGTACCAGCGAAACGCTGGCGGCGACGCCAAAGGCGGTGAAGACCGCCAACGACAATGCCAACACCCGCGTACCTTCCACCCGCAAAGTAAATAACAAACCGCTAAGTGCTGATATCACTTTGGCGGCGGCAGACGTCGGGGCAATGAGCAATCTGATGCTGGCAACGGACACGACCAGGGTTAAGCGGCTGGATGACCCGTCCATTATTGACGTCACCAATCCCATCAGTATTTCTGCCACGTTTGAAGACCATCCTCTGGGTGCGACCTATGTCGTTGCCGGTCAGTTGCACAACTGGCGGCGCTACTGGGCGGCGGGTGCGGCGGCCTATCAGCGCCTGATTAATAACGACGGACAGATTTTTGAGCGCATCGGTTCATACACTGCGGCGGGTGGCTGGAAATGGTTCCTCAGTGACAGCGGTTATCCGTTCGGCTGGCGGAAGATTCTGGACAGCGGCAGCATGACGCTGACGGATTTAACGCGGCTGGGCGTCGCCCGATCGGGTGAGAACGCGGATATTACCGGCCTCAGCAAACTTACCGACATTGCGTCCAGCGTTAAAATGGCGGCTAACCTGGAGGTCGCCAGTTCGATCCAGGCTAATTATCGCGTCGGTATCATGAGACCGAATGACTATGAAGCTTACATGTCCTTCACCAGCCGCGTCGGCAAGGTATCCGCCGCAAATCTTCCCTCTGCGCTGACCTCAATGGGGAATATGTATTTCCGTTTGCCGAATACGCTGACCGATACAGATCCGCACGCTGGGCGTGCGCTGGGTGGCCTGTCCGCTGCCATTTATCCCGCTGGTGAAGGCGTGATGCGTATGGATGCCAGGGATGAAACCGGCACCATTAAAGCCCGCATCGTCTGCGACGGACAAACTGACAGCGTACAAATCGCAAACGGCGTTTTACGGCCTGAGTCAGGTATTACCCTTTCCTCAACGAATGCGAATTCAGTGATCCGCGGGCGTAATGATGCCGTCATTCTGCGTGACCATAACAACGGCAATGTCACCTTGTCAGCCAGTCTGAAGGATGCAGGTTCAGGCACCGGCGGGACGTTGTATCTGGGATATAACAGGGACACTGCCAACATCTTCACGTCGGCGGTTTCCATTGATTCGCCACTGACCATCAATGACACCATGAAGGCGGTGGGGGATGCGACCTTTTCCGCTGGGATGACCGTGGCAGGCGGCGTTACGTTTAACGGGTTGGTTAAATTCAGCCGCCATGATGGTGCGTGTGAATTTAGCTCGTCAAATGCAACACATCCGCTGATTTCTGTGAACTATTCCAGCGCCGGTAATTTCGGTTTTTGGGATACAACTAACGGCAGGTGGGTTCTGCGAAAAAGAGCTGCGAATCTGACAACGGGTGACGCAGATAATTGGGTGATGGACGGTGGTCTTGAAGTTGCGGGTGCGTATGGCCTGAGATTAAACACGGCACTGCCTGTTTCAAGCGGTGGCACGGGTGCCAAAACCGCAGCCGATGCAGTAAAAAATCTCGGTGCTCTCCCTGCAAACGGCACAGCAGTTTCTGCGACGAAACTCGCCACCGCACGCAAGATTGCCGGTGTGGCGTTTGACGGCACCAAAGACATTTCGCTGAATGCGGACAACGTTGGGGCTTTTCCCCGCGTTGGTGGTGATGTGAATGGGCGTGTGACGGCTAACTATTTACGCGGTATCAGCTCCGCCAATCCTGGTGAAGGCCAGGGAACCTATGTCGGGTGGAATGAAAGCGGAGGCCAGGGCGAATCCAACTTTATTAACAACAAGGGCGGCGGCGTGGGTGGATTTGTTTTCCGCATCGTCAACCAGGCGAATTCAGCACAAACAGGATACGTCAGAATTTCCGGCACCGGCGACATTAGCGCGCAGGGTAACTTTTACACTGACGGTGGCGGGATTTATGAGATGGGGCAGCGCGTTTTCAGCCCCAATAACCGGCAGCCCGTCAATACCAATACCGCCAACCTCGGTGGCGGCTGGTGGCGATGCGGTGACACCGGCATGATTAAGCAGTGGGGCGTCGTCAATAAAGGGAGTCGCGGCTGGTCTACGGTGAATTTCCCCATTCCTTTCCCGAATACCTGCGTCAACGTCCAGGTCACTGTCCTCAACGGCGGGAACGGCACCTTTAATGATAACTACGGCACGGCACAGATTATTAATAACATCGGTTTTACCTGCGGTCAGGACAGCGGCGGCAGTTACTGGGAAGCCACCGGCTGGTAAGGGGATAACATGAGCAACTATTACAGCGCAGTCACGTCAAGTCTTTATGTATACAGCCCGCTCACTAACGGCTTTTATCCGCGTGAACTGCGGGAAGTTTACGACGATGCGGGAAGTTGGCCTGATGATGGCATTGCGGTAAGTGACGTCGTTTACCGTGAATACCAAACCCTTCCCCCGCCGGAAGGGAAAGTGCGGGTTGCGGGCAACGACGGGCTGCCAGCCTGGGCAGATATCCCCGCCCCGTCCGTGGCGGAACTGAAAGCCGAAGCCACCGCCATGCTGTCAGCCCTGATGGCAAAGGCAAACGCGGCTATCGCGCCTTTGCAGGATGCCGTCGATATTGACGACGCGACGGAGGCGGAACGGGCAAGCCTGACCGCCTGGAAAAAATACCGCATTGCCCTGAACCGGCTGGATTTATCAGCAGCGCCGGATATTGCCTGGCCTGCTTATCCTTTTTAATCATGCTCCGATTAATTATGAGGAGTTAACTCATAAAAGGAGGGATTAGATGGTTATAGATACAGGCATGCGTGGCAATCCGATAAGTACAGATAATGAAGTTGGTAAGTCACATTCTAAAAAGGACATCTCGGCACAGATACATGATATTCAAGAGAAAATTTCAACTGTTCTCGAGCGTATTGCAGAGGGAGGCCTTTCAAAAGAAGAGCAAGCACTGCTGAAAGAGCAACTAGAGGCTCTTTATCAACAACTTGCGCAGTTATTGCAAAAACAAATGGAAGAAGGTGGTGATAAAAAGACATCCGTCTCGGGGGAAACGGATAAAAAAATATCCGTTACCCCAAAACTGACAAAGGTTGATGTCTTCGCCTGACATGTTCTGAAGGCTTATTACTTCAGCCGTCTCCCTGTTATGGGCGGGGAGACGGCCACGTTGTGCCATTCCCCACACATCCCGCCCGCCGTGCCTGATTGTCCCCAACACGCGATGATTGATTGGCTTATTAATCACAGGAAAAAACACCATGGCTGATTATCATCACGGTGTGCGCGTTGTTGAAATCAATGACGGCACCCGCGTTATTTCCACCGTTTCCACCGCCATCATCGGGATGGTCTGCACCAGCGACGATGCCGACGCAGCGACGTTCCCGCTGGATACGCCTGTACTCATTACCAATGTACTGACCGCCGCAGGCAAGGCCGGTAAAACCGGCACGCTCCGCGCCTCACTGATGGCCATCGCCAACCAGGCGAAACCGGTTGTCGTCGTTGTCCGCGTCGCAGAGGGCGAAACCGACGCGGAAACCACCTCCAACATTATCGGCGGTTCGGACGAAACCGGCATGTATACCGGCATGAAAGCCCTGCTGTCTGCACAAACTGAACTCGGCGTAAAGCCGCGCATTCTCGGCGTGCCAGGGCTTGATAATCAGGAGGTCGCAACCGCACTCGCCGCCGTCTGTCAGCAGCTGCGCGCCTTTGGCTACGTCAGCGCCTGGGGATGTAAAACCGTGTCCGATGCCATCAAGTACCGCGACAATTTCAGCCAGCGTGAGCTGATGGTTGTCTGGCCTGATTTCGTGTCCTGGAACACCACCACCAATGCCAGCGATATCGCGCCCGCGACGGCTTACGCCCTCGGCCTGCGTGCCAAAATCGACGCCGAAACCGGCTGGCATAAAACCCTGTCAAACGTCGGCATCAACGGCGTCACCGGCCTGTCTGCCAGCGTGTACTGGGATTTGCAGACCCCCGGCACCGATGCCGACCTGCTGAATCAGGCGTGCGTGACCACGCTTATCCGCAAAGACGGCTTTAAGTTCTGGGGGCAGCGCACCTGCTCTGACGATCCGCTGTTCCTGTTTGAGAACTACACCCGCACCGCGCAGGTACTGGCGGACACCATGGCAGAAGCGCACCTGTGGGCGATGGACAGGCCAATGACCCCGACGCTTATCAAAGACATGATTGCGGGCATTAACGCCAAGCTGCGAGAAATGAAAACCGCCGGTCTGATCATTGATGGTTCCTGCTGGTATGACCCCGAAGCCAACACCGTCGAAACCCTGAAAGCGGGCAAGCTGTTCATTGATTACGACTATACGCCGGTGCCGCCGCTGGAAGATTTGACCCTGCGTCAGCGCATCACCGATCAGTACCTGGCGAAATTTGCCACCTCCATCAATAGCTAAGAGGCGCTAAAACATGGCACTGCCTAAGAAACTGAAATACCTGAACCTGTTTAACGACGGGAACAGCTACCTCGGCATGGTCAGCGCGCTGACGTTGCCGAAACTCACCCGCAAGCTGGAGAACTATCGCGGCGGCGGCATGACCGGTTCCGCCTCCATTGATTTCGGTCTGGACGACGACGCGCTGACCTTTGAGTGGACGGTGGGCGGGCTGGATGAACTGGTGCTGAAACAGTGGGGCGCGGTGGATGCCGTGCCGCTGCGCTTTGCCGGTTCCTTCCAGCGTGACGACACCGGCGACACCTCCGCCGTGGAAGTCACCCTGCGCGGACGCCATAAAGAAATGGATTTTGGCGAGTACAAACAGGGGGAAGACACCGAAACCAAAATCACCACCCAATGCACCTATTTCAAACTCACGATTGACGGCAAAGACGTGATTGAAGTCGATACCGTGAACATGGTGGAAATCGTCGGCGGCGTTGACCGCGTGGCGGAGCACCGCAAAAACATTGGCCTGTAACCCGTAACCCGCGCCGGACTCCGGCGCAAAACCTCAACTTTGAATAAGAGACACCGCTATGTCAGAACAGAATGAAAACATCGTTATCCTGGAAGAACCGATCAAGCGCGGCGACACCCTGATCGCTCAGATTGAAATCATCAAACCGAACGCGGGACACCTGCGCGGGATTGGCCTGGCGGCGCTGGCGAATGCCGACGTTGACGCGCTGACCGTGATCCTGCCGCGCATTACCGTCCCGAACCTGACCACCCAGGACTGCAAAAGCCTGCACCTGCCCGACCTGATTGCCATGGCGGGCAAGGTGATTGGTTTTTTATCGCCGAAATCGGAACAGTAACACTTCCTGCGGCACTGACCGTTGATGACCTGATGGCGGACGTGGCGGTGATTTTTCACTGGCCGCCGTCAGAACTGAACCCGATGACGCTGACCGAGCTGCTGGTGTGGCGTCATAAGGCCATGCAGCGCAGCGGAGCCACCGACAGTGAGTAACGTAAAGTTAGAGGTGTTGTTAAAGGCGGTTGACCAGGCGACCCGCCCGTTTAAAGCGGTGCAGAACGCCAGTAAGGCGCTGTCCGGAGATATTCGCAATTCACAGGGCACCCTCAAAGACCTGAACGCCCAGGCCGGAAAGATTGACGGTTTTAGGAAATCCAGCGCGCAGCTGGGCGTGACCAGCCAGAAACTGAAAGACGCCAAAGCGGAAGCGGCGGCGCTGGCTATCCAGTTCAAAAACACCGCCAGCCCGACCCGCGCCCAGGCGCAGGCCATGGAGTCCGCCAAGCGTACCGCCGCGCAGTTGCAGACCCAGTTCAACGGGCTGCGCCAATCGGTGCAGCGTCAGCGCACGGAACTTACCCAGGCGGGCATCAGCACGCGCACGCTGTCTGACTCTGAGCGCCGCCTGAGAACGTCCATCAGTGAAACCACCGCCCAGCTCAACCGGCAGCGTGAATCTCTGGCACGGGTGAGCGCGCAGCAGGCCAAACTCAACGCGGTGAAAGGCCGGTATCAGGCAGGGAAACAACTGGCCGGCAGTGTCACCGGCGCAGGGGCGGCCGGTGTCGGCATTGCGACGGCGGGCACGGCGGCGGGTGTCGGGCTGCTGATGCCCGGATTTAACTTTGCGCAGAAAAACTCAGAATTGCAGGCGACGTTAGGGCTGGAGAAAGACTCCGCCGATATGACCGCCCTGCGCACCCAGGCGCGGCAGCTCGGCGACAACACCGCCGCCTCTGCCGATGATGCCGCCGCCGCGCAAATCATCGTCGCGAAATCCGGCGCGGACAAAGATGGGATTCTGGCGGCGACGCCGACCATTCTGAATCTGTCCCTGGCAAACAAGCGCACCATGGAGGAAAACGCCACGCTGCTGATGGGCGTGAAGTCCGCGTTCGGCATGACTAATGACACCGTGGCGCACATCGGCGACGTGCTTTCTACGGCAATGAATAAATCTGCCGCCACCTTTGACGGGCTGTCAGACACCATGACCTATGCCGCACCGGTGGCAAAACAGGCCGGTATCAGCGTCGAAGAAACCGCCGCGATGGCCGCTGCCCTGGCGGATGCCAAAATCACCGGCTCGATGGCGGGCACCGGTGCGCGGGCGGTCATTACCCGCCTGCAGGCACCGACGGGCACCGCCGCTGCCGCGCTCGGTGAGCTGAAGGTGAGAACGGCGGACAGCAAAGGCAACATGCGCCCGCTCTTTGTCATCCTGAAAGAAATGCAAAAGAGCTTTGCGAAAAACAAGCTCGGCGATGCGCAGCGTGCGCAGTACATGAAAGCCATCTTTGGTGAAGAGGCCAGCTCGTCGGCGATGGTGCTGATGGACGGCGCAACGTCGGGCAAGCTCGACAAACTTACCCAGGCATTCAAAACCTCGGACGGCAAAACCAAGGCGCTTGTGGAGGTGATGCAGAACAACCTCGGCGGCGACTTTAAAGAATTTCAGTCGGCCTATGAGGCCGTTGGGACTG
>Ga0256408_1000260_pt1 | contig 54504 bp, 74 predicted proteins | sample PhyAR1_FD_185998 | JGI IMG/M metagenome (GOLD analysis project Ga0256408, IMG submission 185998) | Leaf surface microbial communities from alfalfa plants in UC Gill Tract Community Farm, Albany, California, United States - DLSL A.R1 | ecosystem: Host-associated > Plants > Phyllosphere >...
AACTTGGCTTGAGACCAAGAGAGTGGCAATAAGTTTTGTTTTCTTCATACATAACCTCCATGTAGCTGTTTTCTGTTTTAAACATTGTACTATAAGGTCAATAAGATAACCTACGCCTCAAGGCTGAATTGAAAAGAATCTTATACTATCTTTTAAGATTACGGGTGTTTTCTTAGCTATTCAAAACTTTTTAGACTTTATCTTTCATCAAAAAGCCCAACCTCCGAATGTATCCGAGTGTTGAGCTTGGGCTATTTCCTTATTCTTCTAAGCTTCCTAGTTTCCCATTTGTATGAATCGATTTTTAATAGCGTAATTGCAGCAGGATCGGCGATTGATTTTCTAATACTTCTGTTTCGGCAAAGATAACTTCTCCTCCGTAACGCATGACTTCATAAATGATTTCATTGATGATATCTTCGACATAGCCTTCGTCACTCGGTGAGATATCTACTAATTTGACTTGATGATCTCTAATCACTGCCTCTTGATAGTAAGCGTGATCCACAATCAATTTTTGCCCTTTTCCTTTAATTACTTGTCTGTAGATGTTGGCTACATCACGCTCTACACGCCCTTGGTTTTCCATCCCTACTATAGTGTGTAGTATCGTCTCTTTTTGATGACGAATGTATTCGTGAATCACCTGATTTGCTTGCTCTCCTATTGCCAACTCATTTTCGCCACTATCAACTGTAAAGTTCCCATAGATTTCTCCAACAATCCGTTCATCTTTATGTGACATCTGTTTATATGTCGCAATATTTTCTGTTGTTCCAGCTAAAATGATTGGGTGTGGATGACGATTCAAATAAGGTTGTAACTCAGAATCAATCCATTTGAAGAACTCTTTTTTGTAATTCGTTTGAACACTTCCCATTGAATTCAATACGCGGTCTTTTGTCCAGTAGCCTTTATTCCTGATTGGGAAATGTGCGTCTTTCACTTCTTGTATCAGCGTATCATCTACATATTCTAGTAGACGTGAACAATCCATCCCAATCGTTAACACATAATAATGGTTCATTTTACTTTCACTTCGTAAGATTTCTTTTGTATGGAAATACGCATCAATAAAAAATTGACTCTCCAACACAAACGGTACTTCGATTTGTTCATTGACGCTTGGCGAAATAAAATAGACAATGCTTCCTCTTTTATGCGTAGGTTGAAAGCCTTTTAACACTTGATCGATTTTACGAATCATTGTTCTCGCCGCTGTTCCTTCCCTTTCTTCCAACTCTAAAATAATCTGTTTGACTAGATTTTTTAACACTAGTTTATATTTTTCAGCACTTTTCTCGTCATTTGGCATCCCTAACATGATCGTTACCGCTGGATTTTCTCTGTGGGCACTTAATTCTAAATAATTCATTTTTAAACTCCTTCTTTCTACCTAAAAATAAACTGGCATAGTGATCAATCGATATGATCCGCATTTCTATGCCTACTTTAATGATATTGGTTAGAGCGATTCTAAGGTCAACCTAATGTTTTATACAAAATCAAAAATGCCGGAATAGTGTTTTTTCTTCTCCAAAAACTCTTGAAGCATGTTCCATTAAATTCAAAAATTAAATTTCCCCATAAAAAATCCCGCCCTAGAGAAGTCAGATCAATATCTAACTTCTAAAGAGCGGGATTCTATTTACGATTCTTTTCCTGTCCACTATTTTTTTCTAATTATTTTAGATAAAAAATAAATCTGTTCTTTGATGATCACTTCGCTTTGATCATATTATGCTTCAAGTATTTGTACACCGATCCCTAATAAACCTGGGCCAGTATGGACAACCAATGCCGGTGAGATTTGTCCAAAATAAATCTCTTGGGCATTTGGGAATTCACGTTCAAAGCGAGCTTTCATTTCAATTGCTTCTTCTTCCGCTGCACCATGTGCGACTGCCAAGTTGAAGACTTTCGCATCCCCGACAGTTTCTTTCACATAGGACATTGTTTTGTCTAAACTTTTCTTTCTGCCTCGTGCTTTACCTACTGTATAATAGATGCCCTCTTCATTACAAGAGATAATGGGATTCAATTTTAAGGCATTTCCTAAAATTGAGGCAACTAGACCGATACGTCCGCCTTTTTGCAGGTATTCAAGTGTTGCTACATTGAAAAAGACTTTCGTCCGTTCTGCTAATGCAACTAATTCATCGATCAGCATTTCCCATTCCATGCCTTCTTCGATCCATTTTGCGGCTTGGATTGCTGTAAAACCAGCACCGATCCCAATATTTTTAGTATCTAATACATGTGTTTGGATTCCTTCTTGTTCTTGCGCAACAAGACGAACCACATTATTCGTTCCGCTCAAACCACTTGAAATAGTGATTGCTAGAACTTTATCATAGCCATCATTTTTGATTTGATCAAAAATTTTAGTGATTGATTCTCCATCAGGTAACGAAGTACCCGGAATTTCCTCAGGTAAACGCTTATAAATCTCTTCAGGAGTGATATCGACCTTATCTGTATATTCTCTATCTTTATAAATGATTTTCAAAGGGATCACATAAATATTGTACATATCGATGATTTCTTGTGGCACATCTGTTCCTGAGTCTACTAAAATCGCAATCTTATTCTTCATTTTCTTTCTCCTTTTTTGTCTCTTGTAAATATTCGCTTTCTAGGCTGATCGTTTTTTCCGCTAGTAGCTTCATTGCAAAAGAAATCGTCGCTGAACGTACAGCAACATATTCTAATGGAAGTTCTTGATTCAATAATTGTTCATGTTGTTTTCCTTGGGCTAATTGACTGACCATTCGTATTGCATTTTCTTGTTCATCACAAAAAAGATTGTATGCTTCACGGATGCCCACTGTTTTTCCTTGAAACAAAATTCCTTCTTTGATTTCAGGAATCGTCAACACTTGTTTAAGCGTTGTGATAGCAATCAGAAATGCCACATGTTGTTTGTTGTATCGCTTTTTGATTGGCGCCGGTACCAAACCTAGTTTCACATAATTATTAACCATTGAAGAAGTTAACAAAGGATGTTTTTCTCCTTGGATCACTGGTGATAAGTGACGATCCACCAGGGTCTTGACTTGATCCATGTATAGCTCCAAGTCTGGAAGTTCTTCCCAATGAGGTAAACGAAACGTTTCGATACTGACAGCCCAATCAATTAATTGCTGGCGCATTTTTTCCATTATGAAAGCTCCTTTAATGTTCTCATTAATATCTTATCAAAGTTTTCAAAAACATTCAATCTAGTTACTCAAACTAGATAAATTAATAACAAAAATAAACATCAATAACAAGTGTTTAAACGAGGATTGTTCTAGATTCTTCTGGGAATAAAAAAAAGACCCGCCATTTTCATGACGGGAAAGGAGTAAAAAAATGAAAAAGTGTTATGGGTTGTTCTTTTGCAAGAACTTTGTTGGTTGGGATACATTTATCATAACGGTCATTTATGAATAAACTATGAATGAATTTCTAGGAAGTAGTAAAGTTTTCGTAGATTTTTTATTGTACGTACCTTGCATTTTAAAATGCTTAGTGCTACTATAATAAAGTACTTTTTCATATGGGCCGTTAGCTCAGTTGGTAGAGCAGCTGACTCTTAATCAGCGGGTCGCGGGTTCGAGCCCCTCACGGCCCATTGGGTGCCAAACCCACGTCACCAGTACACTCTTGGCTACTTCGGTAGTTTGGAAAAGAGTGTGCGTGGTGACATTTTTTTGTATTCGGGTATGTTTTTCGGGTATGTAACACTAATTTCCATTTATTAGATAACAAAAAGAGTGGAAACAATTCTTTCTGATGGAAAAGTGAAATCTCAATATATTCTTGAAGCAGATAGAAAGTTCAAGAATTAATCATAATTATGTAATGCCCCTCAAAAAAGAGAGGCTATTTTTTGAGGGGCATTACAATGAGAACGTTCGTTCGCACACTCCTACTAGGGGGAGATACACATGATCATTCATAAGAGCATGATGCTTTGGTTTACTTATGATCCGAAAAAAAGATTTGAAAAAGAACTTTATAAAGTTTGGAGGACTACACTCAATTTTGACTTAATCGAAAATAGATTATTGATTCATCTCTATCAGACCGATAAAAACTATTTTATGTTACCTGCTTCAAAATCAAAAATTGGAATTAACGTATATTTTCTATTTGACATCGTGATAGATGTTCCAAACACACGCATACAACATCGAAGATATGATTTTAAAAAGCGTTTATTTATAAATCCTGAGCTGGTCGAGTTGGCATGAGTAGCTGCCTATTCAATTAAAAAAACACCCGCTCGAAAAGAGCGGGCTAACTTAGGATAAAGAATGTTCTGAATGTGGATACCTAAATCTTACTATCAATTCGATTTAGATTCAAATAATATGTTCTTTTATGTACCCCGCTCCAAAGAGCGGGTTGTGAAAAAGCATTGTTGTTAGGGTGATACAATAAGGTTACTATCTTTTTATCTATTATTCAACTGATATAATCATTTTGTTGTCTAAATTACGTATGTTATAATTAGTTAAGAGAGTATCGATATGCACGCTATAGACTTCCCCAAAAGTTTTAGCCATCGATACTCTCTTTTCATAATCACGCCTACAGTCAGTTTAAGGTTAACCTAATGATAATGCAAGCGTTTTGTTAGATTCCTAAACAAAAAAAAGACCCACTCCGAAAAGTGGGCAACTAGTAATATCCTAATCAATGGTTTCAAGGACAACTTTAGATTACTATGATTTTATTTATTGTTCAAGCCATGTGCTTTATGTCTTTTGCCCTACTCTCATAGGGCTATTTTTCACCGCTTAGGAATCGTCAAAGCTAAATCTTTAAAATGGAAGTCCTGATGTCCACCATTTGTATTTCCTGCTGAATCATTTGTACGTCTAAACATGATGTATGCATTCTTTCCGACAAATTTGCTCATATCGAAATCGCCTTGCATTCCATACTTCAGTCCGTCAGCTACACCTAAGTGTTTGTTTACGTCATCGCGGATAATCCCCGGAACAGATACACGACCAAGTTCTTTTTCTGTATTGCGATCCATTAAAAAGATATAAGCAAATCGATGGTTCCCAGGACCTTGCCAGCCCCTCGCTGTTAAAATACCTCTCTTGACTTCTTTCATCAACTCAAGTTTCGCTTGCTGACCACCACCATGTTGAATTGGGCTTTCAGTTACATAGTCATCATGCGTTTTAGGTTTTGAGTTATTAGTATTATTCGAACCAGCATTCGAAGATCCACCACTTGTATTGTAACCAAGCACATTCATAACAGCCCGAACCGCTTGATCGATATTCGCATCTAATTTGCGCATGTCATTTGCATTATCGATAAAACACCATTCGATTAATAGTACATTCACACCGCTATTCGTATTTCTGTGGACGAATAGACTAGTGGTTGCTTTCGCTCCTCTATCAACGATACCCAACGCTTTAGCAATCGCTGCAGACACTTCTGTGGCTTTCTTACGAGCTTCTTCATTGCCTGCCCAATACCAAACCTCAGCACCGTTTGCTTGCCCATTGAACGCATTCAAGTGGTTCGTGATTGCCCAACCACCGCCGGCATTATTCATCATGTTCACTTGGTTCTGTAGATTCTGATTAACGTTAGTTGCTGATTGATCACTTGTATTCACTACTGAAGCGATAGCTTGCATTTTTTGTGTGATTGTACGCACCACATCTGCCTCTCGTCTGCTACCCCAGACCGCTCCTGGGTCCATCCAGTTTGAACCAGTCTGACGTCCGCCGTGTCCACCGCCATTAGATCTGATTGTCATTATTGATCACCTCTTCCTACATAAAACCAGTCAAGTAAGCTCTCGTTCGGATCATCTGTTTTTTCTCGTTTCTTTTGTTCAAAGACAAATTTTTCATCTTTACCTGTATTCGTGAATTCAACCGGCACTGTATACACTGGCTCAGTCGAATGGTTCAACGTATGCGCTGCGTCTTCGACCACTGTTTCATTATTTTGTAATTCTGATTTAACTACTTCGTTGTAGTCAAAAATAAATTTTTCTTTATTCCGCATCGTTCTGATCCTCCTTTTTATATTTGGCACTAGATAGTTGCATAATCGTACCTAAAAAAGCAGTCACAGCTGTAATTGTCGTAACTGCTAAATCCGTTTGTTCATATCCATAAACTTTACCCAACGTTCCCACAAGTACTGCAAACGCAGGCAAAACAATAGACACCACCCATTTGATGATGTCGTAAGTTGAATTATTCATCTTCATTTCTATCTCTCCCTAAACAAAGTTCTGATTTGCTGTGTGTGTTCAACTAATTTTTCCGCATGCTTGTCTAACCTGTCATCATGTATTTTTAGTTCTTCATGAATCGTCATGCGGTCAGATTTGCTTGCTTCTAAATCTTTAGTTAACAAATCTAAGTTTCGACTGACTTTCGATAAGGTCTCTGTAATTTTTGAAAATGAAGTTGTGATTGGTTTGATAACCAATAAAATTAAAGAGACGATAGCTGCGATGGAGCCAGCTATTGCTCCCCATTCTCCCAAATTAATCATGTAGCAACTCCTTTTGCTATATTATAAAGCGCACTCGTTTGAGTACGCCTTTCTAACTTTCTGTATTTACAATATTTTCTGCTTCCTCATCAGTGATACAGAGAGGAACGAACTGTCTGACCTGGTCATCAGTGAAGCAACCCCAATCGTACATCATTTTCACGTCTTCAAAACTAAACATTCTCCTCACCTCCTTGGGTTTCAGATTTCAGTTGCTCTTTTATATTTGAAATTTCTTGTGTACACTGATTCACAGCTAGCATTGTTTTCGAGTTAATTTGAGCTAAACCATCTGCTTTCTGTTTCAGTGCAGTATTCTCTTGTTTGATTGCTACATCGTTAAGCATCAATTTACTATTCAATTGTTTTAAGTCATCGTTTTCTCTTTCTAATACCTCATACATATCTTTAAGATTGTTTAAATCGTTGTGGTCTAATACATTAGCTAAAACAATCCATTGATTCCATTTAGGATCAAACATCTGATCGATAATCGTCAATTCTTCTCCATCACTACGAATCCCTTCTAACGGTGGCACATCTGTATAAGGAACAGAAACAACCATATCTTCTAAGACTTGACCCACGTATTCTCCGCCGGTTCTTCCATACTTCCAAATATTCTTCACTATAATTCCTCCTTACGATGTCAAAATTTCTCTGATATACACTTGATCAACGCCCCACGCATTGACTGAATCAGTTTTGTAGTTTGTTCCTGTCACAAGCGTTACACGATCCCCGGCATTAAACTTTCTTACACAAAACCAGCCAACATCGTTACGCCAATTCAAGTCTCCTCCTATACCAGCTACACGCCAATCGCTCGCCCCATTTACACGCATCCCAAGATAAGCATAGTAACTGGCATTGTTCGTTTGACAGGTAAATTTACCGACAAATTGAAGCGCACAGTTTTTTAGAATCGTTAAAGTTTTAGTGTCTTCAGATATTGTAAACAAATCATTCGTTTTTGATCGTTCATTATCATAAGCATACGGTCTTCCCCAATTTAAAACAGTACCATCTGAAACAGGCACCCCTGATAATTGTCCACCAGTTAAGGAAATTCCAAACTTTTCAGTTGATATACGTTCACCTGAAATTAAGGGTTGCTCAAGAAAATTCTTCGTTCCATCTATGGATTGTGGCTCTGTCAGACTTACTTTGTCATTCAATCCTTTTTCAGTGTACTCAGGTGTAATATCCCAGCTATAATCATTTGGGTTATTGCTATCCTTTAACGCCTCGCCGAAGTATTTGTAAAAGCTGATTGGTGGTGTTGCCACTGTTCCGTACTCAATTTTACACCACTTGATAGACACCGCACCTAAGTTACTATTAGGGTGCTGATACAATCTAAAACGTTGAGTCAAGTCTGTATCATCAAAATTATAGTTATTGACAACTAACTCCCACATATTTTTTAACCCTTCAACTTGTACCATATCACCTAAGAAATCATTTGAAACCACTGTTCCGTCAACCTTTGTCTTGTACATATAAAATCTAAAAGACTTATCATTAGGTTTAGTACCCTCTAGTCTAATAGTGAATGTAGAACCTTTTTTGATAAACTCACTAGGGAAGTAGGTATATACCAGGTAATTACTGGTAGTAACAGGTGTCATACCGTTTGTATCTAGATGGTTATTTAATGCAACTTTAGATACTTGATAAGGCTCTTGTAATAGATTAGGTTGATACGGTGTAGCATCTGCACCATGTTCTATTTTTAGCTTTCTTATTTTAAGTGCGCCAGTAGGGTTAACTGTATTGCTTACTGTCTGCCAAGTAAAATATAATACTTTAGGCACACGCCTTTGATAATCTATAGTTGAAGTTCCTCTTACAGGGATCCAAGTATTTCTAGGAGCATCACTTGGCAAGCGTGATGTTTGTAAAATACTATATCCACCATCTGTGTAAGCATAGTTTGCAAAAATTTGTGTGACATCCCCTGTGTAGTCAGATCCCACGTATATTTCACAACTCATCGTATACTGCGTTTTATCCTTCAAATAAGCACTTGTTTCTGGATTTACATTATATCTGCTCAATCTTCCACTGCCATCCATATGAACAGTATATTCACCGTTCGCATAGGTTACTGGACCACCTGTCCCTGATTTAAACGTATCTGAGTTAGTTATGGCTAGATTATGATTTCCAGAATAATCGTAATCCCCAAAATCAATACTGTTTGAGTACATCTTTTTAAGTTTTCCAAGATTACCAATTTGTTGATTGGTTAGATCTATACGATCATTCGCCTCATTAATTTCGTTGCTCAAAGTTTCAATATTTTGATTTGCTTGGACGATTCCATTGTTGGCTTCTTCCAACTTTTCATTAATTTGCTGCTCCGAATCTGCAATTTTCTGATCAATCTCTTGCTTACCATCTGCCATAATTTTTTCAATTTTATCGATTGTTTGACTAAAACCATTGAAATAGTAGTCTTCTAATTCTGGTGTAGTTTCATCAATAGGGCTTCTACGGATCTCAAAATTAAATCGTCCAGCAGTATCAAGCGATCGAGTATCTGGAAAATTAATGTAAACACTACCTCGGACTGTTCCAACATATCCTAGAATGTTATCTTCTAAAGTAATTGATACAATCCCATTTAAACGATCTTCAATGGTTGCTAAATAATCATGCTTTCCGATCCCACCTTCAGCAGTTGCTGAATTGAATATTAAGCGAATAGGGACAGTAGTACCTTCAGATAAGACTTGTGGAATATTATCTTTTCTTAGTAGCTGGATAACTAACTTTGCAGTTCCTCTGTCATATGACCAAAATACTGCTTTTGTCTCAATAGGTTTGAGGGCCTCTGCTTGGATTCGTATGATGGATTCATTTGTTTTATAAACCATTAAGACAACACCGTCCCTTTAGTAATGATAAGTCCATTTTCAACAACTTCGGTAGGCGTAGTTGCAAAGTTGCTTGGCAAGGTACCTCGAACAATCGCAGCTAAGCATCTCACACCCTTGGTATTTTCTGACCCTTTGATACTGGATAAATTTACCTGTCCCATCAACTTTGTGTGAATCGCAATACTTTGACGATAGAAATAAGTAGACGTGTATAAATTCATCGCAGACATACCACCACAATAGACTCCCATCGCATTTCTATTTCGAGTATCTTCAGCAAATTTACATCTTTCTACGGCTAGATATCCTCCTTGCTCGACTAATAATCCATAGCTGTATCCTTCAAATAGCAAACCATTTATTTGATCAACAAACTGAATGCTTGAAACTTGAAAGTATCCTTTACATTGATAGAATCCAATACTTCTTACCTTTACAGGAAGGTCAGAAGTAGAAGGATCAATACCAGTAGTATTATTTTGTGGGCGAATTCTGATTGTTGTAAAACTGATGTTTTTGATAACAACATCTTCTAGATAGACACCATCATCAATCCAAATCGTGACTCCTTGCACCACGATCAATGGAATTTGATTGACAGCTGTCTGAATCGTCGCAAAAGGTTTCTCTTCAGTGCCATTGCCGGTTTGATCACTGCCGATTGAAGCTGAAACATACAAATCTATTGCTTCACCACCGCCTCCAACCAAGGTAGCCACACTATCATTCAGCTGATTCACTTGATCACGTGTATCCGACTGCATACTTTTTAAAGACAAAATATTTTCCTTGGTGCTTTTTTCTGTCTCATTCAATCTTGATTGAAGTGTTTCAAACATTTCACCATCGATATTTACACGAGCATCAATCACTTCATTTGGCGAATCACCACCAGAATTTAAAACGAGGTTATCAATACGACTATTTGTCGATTTGTCTTTGTTAGATAATCTTGTTTCCAGACCATCTAAGTAATCGACGTTTTTATTAAATACTTCTTTCCATTCAGCGGAAATACGATTACTGATTAGTTTAAGTAACCCCATTAGCTCACTCCTTTCTGTGCCATATCAGCAAGAATCGCTGTCATTGTTTTTTTCGTGTTACTCAATATAACTTCTGGTGGCTTATTTGGTATCGCTGGATATTTTTTTATACCTACAATCTGAATGTAAGTATTTATATTCAGTGGTTCATAAATGAATGGAACATAGTCACCTTTATTCGGATTGATTTTCCATTTTAATGTCACTGAACCAGATATACTTGGATAATCTTGTAAGTCTTTTTTTAAACGTTCTAACATATTTCCTGCTACTGTATAGCGTTCATCTTCTACTGGATCTTGAATTCGGATTCCCCACTTATTTGACTCAGGACTTGTATAAGTGATCGGACTGAAAACATAGTTCTCATTGTCATCTTTCTTACCAAATCCACGAATTTGAGTTTTTAAACTATAAGTATCAATTTCAAATGAAACTTCATCCGTATTGTATTTATATCGGATTTGTTCCTCTGTTTTCTGGCCATACTCAGAGGCGGGATAAAAAGTCAGATGTTTATTATTAGGAATCACTATCGCATTGTAGTCAGATAGAATTTCATTGATCAGCTTCAAATAATTCCCATTCCCAAAATTTTCTTGTTCAACTGTAAGGAATTTTTTATTTGGATCAATAACTTCCCACGTAAACCCACGGTTACCTGCGCTGAAAATGTGTGTTAGTAATTGGCTAACCGATCTTGTACCAGTTAATGTATTGTACTGATAACCGTCTTGAATCGTGTAATAAATATGAGTCGCAACTACTTGCTTGATAACTAATTTTCCGACAGCGTTACGGTTCATTTCTTTAATGATGAACTCTTGACCATCAAAAAAGACTGAAGACTCATATTCAATTAAATCGAATACTTCTTTTTGCACTGAGCTATTCGTCGCTGTAAATGCAATCTCCCATGTTTCATTTTTTTGCCAATTCTCATAAAAAGAATCCTTGTCAAAACCGACAAGGATTTCTTCTTTAGTTTTTTCATAGTTTCGAATAATTAAATCAGTCACTCAATCACCTACTTATACAAAAAACGGAAATCCCATGTTGATTTCACCCTTGTAATATTTTGGATTTCAATTTGATTGACTCCCTCGGACAAACTAATTAATCCATGATTAGTGTCGATACCACAACTTACTCCATTCAATCGAGGAATGACTCCATCTACTACTAAAGATTGTCCCAGCTTCGTAGATAATGGAGGATAGTATATAAACCTTTCACCTGTCGTTCTATTAAATATGGTTGCATTCCCTTCTGACTCACCTTCCAACACAATTCGAAGATAATGTTCTCTTGGATCAATCGAAAAGCTTCCTCCATTAAAAATAGTAAAGCGACTGGTTTTATGCGTATAGCTATAATCTTCGGCAACCAAGCCTTGTGAGAATTGCCATTCTTCAGTAAGGCTAAAATCTGACAATGTGGTTGCAACTGATTCAGCACATCCTGACGGAACATCAAATGTAATCTCGATCGTAGAATAATCATTTTCTTCTTCTATAAGTTCGAAGTTGTTTGGATTTACTTTATATCGTTTCCCTGGACTTAAGTCATATGAAATATAATACTGATAGCCAACAAAGATTGTTTCGAAAAATTCGGTCAGTATTAACTCTTTGTCATACTTATTTTTGTAGAAAATATCAAACGTCAAAACCAATTCAAAAGGACGGAAGCTAGAGTTTGATTCTCTACTTCCGTTCGTTCCTTGAAAATCCTCGTAGCTTACTTCATATACAGGCGCTTGACGTTTGACATCTTTACAAATAATTTTATTTTTCTTTTGTGGATCAAACACATTTCGATTTTGGTTAAATATTATCTTGTAAAACAATTCTCAGACCCCTCCATTCGTATATCGAAGTTTATTTAAATCAGACCCCATGAATTTATTTGCTACATGGGCAATTTCAGAAGGACTAATACTTGAATCTTTACTCAAGATAGCTTTAAGAATCATCATCAACTCGCCATGTTGCTTTTGCTGCTGTTTGATTAATGTGAGTAACTCAGCAGAATTATCAGCATTAACTGTATTTCCAGATGACCTATTTCCTTCACCGGATAAAAACGCTAGTACTTCTCCTACGAGTTCAATTGCTCTCGTTTTCTTGGTTAACGGAACAACTACTTCAGGTTTGTTTCCTTCTCCACCTCGGAAAAGTCCATCCTTCGTAATCCAACCACCATTTTCATAACCAACCCCACGCCAACCAGCTAATAAGCTACCGTATCGTGACTTGGTATAGCGAATAGATGCTAAAATATTAGACATTGGATCAAAAATGTTTTTATTGTGTGGTGATCTTGCGTATGTCCGAAAAGTCGGATCGATTACTTGCATCAGACCTTTAGAAGGAACGCCATTTTTCGCATTAATATCCCACATGTTTATTGCATTCGGATCACCATTCGATTCTGTTCTCATTTGATTTAACAATGCATTCAAATTAGCAGCTGAAAGTTGTCCTTCCATGCGAAGCGCCTTAGTGGCAACTGAACGCCATCTTTCAACATTTCCACTACTGCCTTCAAGTCCACCTCCACCGAATGCACCGTTTAAATGGATGTGGTCAAAATGATCGTTGTCTGGCCATCTCACCCAATTACCTGAAGCACCTGTACCAGAAATCCCCATTCTGTCACGAACTCTACCATTGGTAATTACATAGCCAACTTGGTTTTTAAACTTCTCAAAAGCATAGTTTGCAATTGTAGTGTATCGTGAATCACCCACGACACCAGGAAAGGCTAAATCTATTGCTTGGTGTTTGCCGTGATAATGTGGATCTCCAGGACGAAAACCCGACGTAGGAACTAAACCAGGGAACTTTGTCATTACCTTCTTTGCGACATCTACAAGATAGCTATAAACATTATTGAATGCTCCACCACCAGAATATAAAGCTCCGTCAAAATTGCCGTGACTAAAAAAATCACTTAATGCATTCTGTACCATTTGGTTCGATGCTTCAGCCATTTTATTTACAGCTGATTTTGTCATCTGACGCCACGGATTTGTGATACTTTCATAATCTACATTGCTTGATAAGAAACGTTTCAAAGCTTCTTTGTCATCAATGAAGTCAGCAACATCTACATCCCCAATTCCATTTTTATAATGAGGAATATCTTTATGGCTTGCTTTCAAAATTTGTTTTGTTTTCGATGCGTTGATGACCTTAGAACCTTTTTCAAGCCAAATCATTGCATTTCGCTCTTTTGGTATATAGGTTTCTCCGTTCGGACGTTTTATAATTTCTTTATATGTTGGACCAGGTTGATCATTAACGATTGCTGGACCATCTTCTGGATGTGCGTCAATCCCCCTAGCATACTGAGGAACAGTCCAACTTCCAATCGAATCACTCGACTCTACTTCTTTTAAAACGTAGTTAACACCTGAAATGACTCCATTGACACCTTTGCCGATGCCAGACACCATTTTGTTAGCTACACCATTCATAGTAGAAGCCAATGCTCCACCCATTGAATTTGTCCCATTGATTAACGACTGTAGTAAGAAAGTACCCGCATTGTAGAAGTCCCCATTCTTTCCTCGCAAGTTATTAATAGAATCAATTCCCAACTGATTTACTCTAGAAATAAATGTGCTATACAAAGAATTCCAACCATTTAGATTACTCTGTTGCCAGTTTCGACCACTGTTGTGCATTTGCCCACTGTAATTTCTTAGAGTCACCAATGCTTGGTTACAAAATGCATTAATCGTTGTGATAAATGAACTAGTTAAACTGTTCCAACCATTCATTAAATTCCGATTCCAAGTTACACCTTGCAAATAGTTAGGGTTGTTACGAAGACTAAGTGCATTCATAAAATTACTAATGAATAACACTTCACTCGCTTTAAATTGTGGAACAATTGAATTCCAACCATTCATTAGATTACTTAACCATTCTGTCCCTATGGCATAATATTGATCAGATTTATCAATTAGGCTATCTGGAGTAATTGGTTCAGGGATTTCGGTTTCAGAATCTTGAATTACAGTTTGACTAGCTGATGTATCAGCTACTGTCTGAACTTTCAAAGTCGCTGTTAAATCCATTATCGCTTGAATTAAAACATCCAAATTCGGTACAGTTGAAATAGTGGTTATATTCCCTACCCCATCAGCGTATCTAGAAACTAATTGTTTTGTCCTAGATGCTTTTAGTACTTTTGATCCTCTTGGAAGATCTAAAACAACATTACGACCTTTCGGAATAAAAGCTTTTCCATTGGGCAAAGTTACAAGCTCTTCGTATGTCGAACCTTTTTGGTCGTTTACCATAGCTGCTCCGCCGGGATGGAAATTAGTTCCCTTAGCATTTGGCATCGGGCCTATGAAGTCAGCGGATACTGTTTTAGTAATTTTATCTGGTATTTTTGTTTGGAAGATGTTGAATGCTTCAAATGCATCTTTCGCAGCTTGGGAAGCTTTATCATGACCTACTGCAGTTTTGTCATTCGGGAAAATATTCTTATTATAGTTATCAATAGCAGCTGATGCATCACCTACCGCGCCAGTTAAGCTTGAATTATCACCGAATAGTTTCTTCAATAGAGGAAGTACATTTTTGTTATAGTCTTCGATGCTAATAGTTCCATCTTTGACTTTAGTTAAAATATCAACATTATCACCAAGCATCCGCTTGACAGGGTCAGGAATTGCTTTCCATGCATTGAAAGATTCTTTTGATGCAAATATCTTGTTTAACAGATCTTCGTTATTAGCTAGGATGTTTTTTTGATCAGTTGGCAGTTGATTCCATCGGTCCAAAGTTTCTTTAGATGTTGAGATTTTTGTTAAAAAATCCATGTTATCAGCAAGCAATTTCTTTTCAGAATTAGGTATTGCATTCCATCGTGTAAAACTTTCTTCTGATGTAAATATTTTATTCAGGAAATCATAGTTATCTGCGAACAACTCTTTGATATCAACCGGAGTTTCATTCCATATCTTTAGCTTTTCTTCTGACTTAGAAAGAGTTTCGTAAAACTGATAATTCTCAGCATTCAGATTCTTAATTTCTGGTTGATAATCATTCCATAAACCAAGATTAAATAAAGTTTCTGCCATGATCTCAGGTGTATTTGAATATAAAACTGCTTTCTTTTGTTCGAAAGTGAGTTCATCCCATTTACCCGAAGATTCTAAAGCTTTGTAGATATTTACGCTAAACTCATCTTGAAGAACCGCCTCTTTATCTTCCCAAGCCATACCTCGCCACAACTCGTTAGCTATTGCAGCTTCACCAATCATCTTTTTAGCGTTGGTATCAATATTAGCATCATGTAGAATCATTTTAAGATTATTCCACGTTGTGATGTCTTTGGAAGCTTCTTGGATTATCTCAGCAGCATTTGACTTTACATTTCCTTCTTTGTCTAGAAGTTCTAAGGAGTTCCATTCTTTTGCTCCATCAGTTCCTTCCTTTGCTACCCACTTCAGTGTCTCTGCATTTTTCTTCGCATTCTCGGCCAACTTATCTGCCATATACCCTGTATTATCAAGAAGCTTTTGATTATCTTCAATAAGATACTGCGTTGCCCCAGTACTTGCTGTAATGACCTCACCTGTAGCAAGATGGATTTTATTAGTTAGTTCTGGATATTTTTGAACAATGGCTGCAATCTGACTATCAAAACCTTCGACTGTTGCACCATTGATCTTATCCCATTCTGCTAAATACTTTTGAGCGAACTCGCCATCTAGATTATATCCCCACTCTTCTAACCATTTTTCTTGATCTTTACGCATTTGGGCGGAATGGTTTTGAGAGGCATTCCGTTGCTCACCTAACGAACGTAACCACGTTTCCGCTTGTTCCTTTGTTGCGTTTGAGACATCACCAGTCATTGAGTTTAAGATAGCTTTCTTTTGCTCTGCTGAAACGTCTAATGTGTTCACATATTCTTCTGCTGTGTTCTTGGAGATATCGCTGATCATTTGAGCTTCTGCGATACTTATATCTCTATTTTCTTTAGAAGCTTTCTCTCTAATTTCTTTGATACGTTCATTGTTCTCTTGGATATTTTCAAGAGCTGACTGGTTCATCTCTTTTTCGTTCTCAACGATTTGTTTCATCGTATCGGTAACTGTACCTGGTAAATTTTTGATTAAACTATCTAGACCCTCAACTTTTTTAGTTAAGCTGGACTCGATTGTTTCTCCTATTGTTACAAAGTTCTTAACCATAGGCTCTGTATTTTGATTCAATCCATCGGCCATTAGACCAAATTGCCCAGATGTTGCTTCTGTTTTTTCTTTTACTTTTGTTAGTGTATTGTCAACTTCAGTACCAACATCAGTCCCCCAGGTTTTCACACGTTGAGAAGAATTCCAAGCTTCCTCACCGAATGTTTTCCAAGCGCCATATCCAACCGCTAAAGCTCCACCTACACCTACTACACCAAGTAAAGCCGGTCCTAATAATCCTAAAGATGTAGTCATTGCTCCTACACCACTAGCACCTGCTGCTGAACTTGCTGCACCTGCTGTTTGACCTAGTGCTGGAATTAAACTTCCTACACCACCTGGTCCTGCTGTTTTTGCTGCTGTTGCTCCTGCTGTAGCCATTGAAGCTGAGAAAGTATCCATCGCTTTCTTTTCTGCAGTACTTGCTATCAAATCAACAATAGAATTTGTCAGTTTTCCTGTAGCGGTTTTTGTTTTTCCTATGACTGAAATAACTGGTCCTAACGCTCTAGTCACTGGTCCAATAGCTGCCACTAATCCAAGCCATTTGATAATATTACGTTGCTGATCCTCGCTCAATGATGAGAAGGCACTTGCAAGGTTACCTAATCCTTTAACCAGCGGTTTTGAGGCTTCTAATCCGTCACGTAGCGCATCCACAAAAGGTCCGCCTAAATCAATAGCTGCATTGACAGCTTCATTCCTCAACATTTTCAGTTTAGACTCAGTCGTCTCATACCTTTTATTTGCTTCATCAGTCAATGCTGTGTTCTTTTTAAAAGCTTCATTACCAGTCTCAACAGCATCAGTGAATACTCCAGAAGCATTTGCTGCACGTAGCAAGCTGTCTCTTAGTCGTACTTCTTTGATGTCCATGTCATCAAGGATTTTGATTGCAGAAGAACCTTTTTCTTCTGCATGAGATAATCCTTCGACAAATTTCATAATTGCTTCTGAAGGATTCGACTTGAACATTTTAGAAAACTCATCACTTGTCATACCAGCAGTATTTGCAAAATCTTCTAAAGATGTCTTTGATTTATCGGCTTCTTTATACATTTTTTTTAACTCAGAAGATGTAAAGCCCATCTGTTTTGAAACAGCGGTTAATTCTTTACCGCCATTTCTAACTGCACTAACTAATTGTTCCCAAGCAACGCCTTGATCAGCTGCATGTCCTTTTAACTCGCTGAATGCTCCAGATCCTTTTTCTACAGCTAATTGCATTTGGACCATAACTTTCGAGAATGCAGACCCTCCAGCTTCTGCTTCGACACCTACTGAGCTTAATGCCGCTGCAAATCCAAGAATATCACCTTCGGACATACCAATTTGGGACCCAGCACCAGCAAGACGTAACGCCATTGCAGAGATCTCTGCTTCAGTAGTAGCAAAATTATTACCTAGATCAACAATTGCAGACCCGAGATTTGAAAATTTATCATGAGACATTTGCGTGATATTAGCAAAACGAGCTAGCTCAGTTGCTGCTGTTTCAGCAGAAAGGTTGGTCGATTCTCCCATGTCGATCATTACTTTTGTGAAACCAACAACATCATCACTGGCTATACCTAATTGTCCACCAGCTTCTGCAACTGCTGCTATTTCTTTATGAGTGCTAGGTAATTGCGTAGCTAAATTTCTAAGCCCGGATTCTAAATCATCATAGGAGTATACAACCCTACCTGTCGAATCAATAATTTCATCATTCGTTTTTTTAACCCCAGCAAAATCAGATTCCCATGACATTGCAGCTTTAGTTACAGCAGCTGCTCCAGCCACAATTGGTGCTGTTACTCCTATAGTCATTGCAGTACCGACACCAGAAACTTTTTGACCGAATGTATCAATTTTTTCTCCTGATTTAATCCATTGCTCAGATTGTTGTTTAAGCGAACCTGTTATACCCTCTGTTTCTACTTTTGATCGAGCAATTTGTCCGACAGTTGTTTTCATTTGAGCTTCGAAACTTGCTGATCGAGCTTTTGCTTGGTTTAATTGATCTGCATATTTAGCTGTAGAGACAGTTGCATTACCGTTAGCATCAAAACTATCTTTGTAAGATTTAGTCAGTAAATCAACTTGCTTTTCATTTGCTTGTAATACTGCACCTAAACCATTGTACTTAGCTTGCAACGCTCCAATAGAATTTCCTGAAGCATTCAATACCTGCATCTGAGACTTCATTGCTTTCATCTGGTGATTGACCGCATTCTTTGCTCCTGTCAGTCCCTTAGAAAAGGCAGAACTGTCTAAATCAAGTGTAATAATCATGTTGCCTAACGGTTTTCCAGTTGCCATATATTTACCTCCTTCCTATATAGATTTCAAAAAGTCTTTAAGATCTACCTCTTTTTTCTTCTCTTGCTTAGGTTTTGAGCATACGATTTTCATCATCATCTCAAATGAGTTTTCTTCTATATCAGACAGTGACCATCCGTTCTTCACTAACTCTCTACATAGGTTTAAGTACATTTCTTCTGCTTCTTCAACGGTTACTTTTTTTCATCAGGATCCGGGTTACTTTCAATTCCCATGACATCTCCTAAAACATTGTCTAAAACTTCCATTACTTTTTCGGAAGGAAGTCCATCTAAAATCTGATCAGAAGTCAATTTGCTATCCCTAAATATTCCAACTGCAAAGTCCAAATAAACATCCAAGCGGCTCAAAATAGTTGCGCCTTCTTCGTTTAACTTTTTAATAGTTTCTAGAGCCTTACGATAATCTTTACCGGTAGTATCTAGATTTTCATGGACAACTTTTTCACCTTTTTTATTCTTCAATTCGATTCTTACTTTAGCCATTTAACATCCTCCTTAAGTCAATAAAAAAGAGGACCATTACAGTCCTCCAAACGTTATTTAGTTACTAATGCTAGTAAGTCAGCTTTTAATGTCTTGCCTGTAAAATCAATGTCATGTTCTGTTAACCATGCTTTGATCTCATCAATAGTATTTTCATTCGTTGGTTTTGTCTCTGATTGTAAATTGAGCGCCCCAATTTCTTCTCCAGCCCCGTCAGTAGTTAGCGCAAAGTTAGCTATTTTGGGGCTTGTTGCTCCCCCGCCGGAAATACCAATGCTTTTAATGCATCAATAGATGCTACATCGTCTCCGATGTATTTAGCTACTGATTGACCATTAGCCTCACCTTCAGTATCACTTGCAATAGCTGCAAATACATATTCTTCAGCATCTGGTTCAAAAGTATCATTTGTTAATGTGTTTAGACTAATAGCCTCACGACTGAAGCGTCCTTTAAATACTGCAAGCATCGCAGAATCTCCACCCAAATCTGATGATTCCAATAAAACAGCGCAATATGGTGGCTCAGTATCTTTTCCTAAGAAGCTAATTTTTTTGTCATTTGTCTCATAACCAAGGATCTTATCATTAACATCTTCTGGTAAATCCAATAATCCGAAGTTAACACTCACGTCACCTGTACCTTTTTGAGAGACGTAATAAGCAATATCCGATCCGTAAACTTTTGATGGTTCTTTGGACAAACCAGTGATCTCTGCGGAAACAGTAGCCCCTTTATCTTGTTTGCCTTCGATCACAAATCGATTTGCTGTTGGGATCGTTCCATTATCATCGAAAACACCGATTGTCATTTTTTTAAATCCTACTAAAGTCATATTTTTTTCCTCCTAATTTTGGGTAATAAAAAAAGACATGATTTGTCATGCCTTTCGTTATCATTAATATTGTGTGTCATAGATTTTTGTGTTGCCTTGATATCTACGTGCATCTACAAAGCGTTTAGTCTCTGGAAAATATTCATCTAGTCCTTGACCAGATATCTGCCCAAAGTCTAAAATTTTCATTTCTTTTTTTATTTCAAATTGAAGCTGTTTACAAGTTGCTCTATATTTCGACTCAACATCTATCTGAATTAGATGTGAGATAGACAGTTCTTTATTACTGCCATGATAAGCTTCATTGGGTACATCTACAGGTCTAACTGTAATAAATGCACCTGTCTTATCAGCTGTTTCAGGTTGTTCATAAAATTTAATACGATACTGTTTTGTTTCTTCGTTGTAAGTCAGAGACCGAATATATTTATTCGCACAAAGAGCTTTATAAATGATATCGAGCATGTCTTTCATAAATTCTTCTTGACCTCCTTCAAGACAGAATCAAAATAGACAGGTTCAGATTGTTTTAGCGATTTTGTAATCACTCCGAACCCGCGAGGCCTAATCTGTCTGCCTTTTCTGGTATATCCCCATTCATTTAGATGGATAAGTCTGTATCGTTGGTGAGGTCCATTCCATCCTATTTCTGCCTGTGCTTTGTAGTTTTTATAAGCAGCGTTTTTTCTAACAACCTCATCGATCGTATAGCCTTTATCTTTAAAAACTAGCATGTCTGTTTGTAGCTTTCTTTCTACTTTTTCAGCACCAGTATTGATAGCCTTTTTTATTAATGTTTTTGTCTTCTTTTCGCCAAACTTATTTTCCAAGGCATCAATCGTTTCTTGAACACCTTTCATTTCGACATTAGCCACTCGTATTCCCCCACTATGTGATCAATTCTAAGACCAGTTTTACAAATGAGTTGTCTTCTAAATCTAGCGAAACATCTACAATTTCCCAAGTTTTACCTTTATAACGATAGTCTTCTATTTCAACCTTATGCTTGTTTGAAGCTATATAAGAATGTTGGGGATCTCGTATTTTGATTGTCACGCCTTCTTTGGATCCTAAGATATTACGATCTTTCATCGATGGATTATAAACTAAGGCGGTGCAGTAATAGAGTTCCTTTCTTTTCTCATCTCCAGGCTCTGGTCCATCGCTCGGTTTGAATTCAAAAAAAGTAACCGGCGTATTTAAATCACCGGCTACTATATCAGGTCTTTTATATTTTGAATTAATTGGCAACTCTCTCACCTACCAAGTCAATTGATGCATCCATGATCATCGTTTGAAAATTATCGTAGAAGTATTCAAGCGCCTCATTACGTAAATAGCGAGTCCGTTCATAGACAAGCTCTTTGCCCTTTTCATACTTTTTGGGATCAAACTCTCCGATAATTGATTTAATATCAGCAAATCCACTCTCTAATTGTTTACCAATGCTTGGATCTTCGGAAGAATGAAAGATGCGGAAACGTTCTTTGTATTCATCAATAAACACTTTATCGTTCATTCATCACACCTCCAAAAGATCAAGCAAATCTTGCTTTTTAGCGTTGCTTGCATATTCAATTGCACGCTCGTCTAGCAACGCTTTTAGGTCTGGAACCGTAAGGCTAGAATAGTCTACAGTCGCCATACGAGCGTTAGGCGTTGTTACTCCCCCGAGCTACCCTGTTCTGGTGTGAAATCTAGATCGTAGATTTGAGCTGCATCGTTGTTCGTTGGATAACCATTGCCAAGCATATCGATTGCATAAAGTGTTGCACGCTTCATCGCAAACGTTTCTTTGTAGACATATACTTTTTCTGGACGAGATTGCGTAGCTTCGTATTCACCACCAACATAAGCAATCAATTTGTTTTCTGGAACATCGATTGATTCGATAATATGATCAACATTGATAAATGGCATGTTTGAGCCATAAACGTTATTAAGGTTAGCGAAAGTCACAGCTGAAATAATGTCATAGTAGTTGACTGGATTAACAATCAAATACACATTTCCGGAAACTTTTCGATATTCAGTAGTACCAACATCATTTTTATCGATTTTGTAAGTGTATTTAGACAATTTTTTCATTACACCGGCAAGTTCAGCAACAATTTTATTTTTTGCAAAAGTTAATGTGCCAGCTGATGCTTTATCGGGATAAACACCACCTGTTACTGAACCATCTAAATCTTTTAGCAAACCAATAGGTTCGTCATTACCGGTTCCTGTAATAACTTTTTCTGCCCAAATATCACGAACAGCTTCAGTCAGAGAGATATTAATAAACCGATCAATCCAACGTGGCCCTAAATCAAGAGTGTCATTTGAGATTAAGAAGAATGCAGTCAGCGCAAGTTGAACGAATTCAGCAGCGCCAAACTTAGCATCCAATTGTCCTTCTAAATCTTTGTGCAATGGTCCGAATACCGCAACACCCGATCGACGAGCACGAATTACTTTCACCCGACCAACAGTAGGCGTAAAGTTGATAATGCCTAAAATAGGGTGATCCTTTTGCAAGTTTTCAAAGATACGTTCCAAAATAGTTTCTGGCCAAACCAGATCAGAATCAAATCCGCCAGTTTTGACAGCCTCATTATAAAACTTAGTTTCTTCAGCTGTAAGTGTCGGAATACCACGAGCTTCTAAAACACGGTTATCTGTGACATTTTTCAGCTCTTCATACTCTGCACGAACTTGCTTACCAGCATCTTCTGCAATAGCTGTGACATATTCTTCTAGAGCGGCATTAATCTGTTCTGGTGTAGCACCTTCTTGATTTGAAACTGCATTAAATGCTTTTTTTGCATCCGCAGTTTTGTTAGTGATTTGTAATGGCATATTTTTATTCTCCTTTTTTAAGTCTTGCGACTAGTGATTTTGTTTTTGTTTCTTCTTCCAATTGATTAGCAACTGGTTGTTGTACATTAGCCATAGCAACAGCAACAGCGTTTTGAATCATTGCAGCAATATCTTGTGGTTCTTCTTGCTGTTTCTCACGCTTCACTGAATTAGCAAATCCAAATTCTACAGCTTCATCTGCTGTAAACCATTTTTCTTCATTCATCCAATTTTTCAACTGATCAAAAGTCTGGCCTGTCCGCTCTGAATAAATTGATAAGATAGATTCATCAATCGTTTCTAATGCATTTAATGTTTTCTGGATGTCTTGTTTATTGCCCCAAGTAAAAGTTGAAGCTTCGTGAATCATCAATGATGTACCAACATTCATAATGACTTCATCCGCACCAGCTAAAATAAACGTCGCAGCACTAGCCGCCAAACCGGTCACTTCAACTACGATTTTTGATGTATGGGATTTCAAATAATTATATATCTCGATCCCCTCAAAGACATCGCCACCAGGACTATTTAGCTTAATTACGATATCCTCTGTTACAGGATCAAGCGTTTCTCTAATGTCTTTTGCATTGATAACATCATCATCACGCCAATATTTTTTTTGCACATTTCCACTCAGAGTGAGAATGTGTTTACCATTTTGGATCTCGTTGGCAAATTGAAACGGTACTTTTTTAACTTTCGGCATTTTCTTTCTCACCCCCTCTCATTACTTCTTGGTAGTTCTTAGTCATAGTTAATTTCTGTCCTTCCCCATCTGGTAATGGTTCATAATCCGTTTCTTCACGCACCTCGTCACGCAAGAAAGTTCCTGAGGATACAATCTTGTCAATCTGAGTCGCATTTTCAAGAATGCTTATCGGTAGAACTTTGGAAATTTTAATCCGTTCGCCTCTGTTGTATTCTTGCTTTGTTAGGATTTTTGCCATCAGCTCGTCTTGAAGTTTCTTGACTAAAGGCGCTATACACAGCTTTCGAAATGCTTTGATATTCGAATCAAGTTCAGCTTTCTCACCATAAATAAGCGCCGTAGGAACTCCTATGGCGTTTGCTATATCATCGATCAATGATGATTTCATCTTATTTAGTTCATCAAGGGATTGGTTTGATACACCTTGCTTATTTGTGTATTCTTCATACTCAAAACCTTTTGTTTTTGGAACGATTGCTACCGAATTTGTTTTGAATGAATTCCATATTTTATCAATATAGGCCTGTAGGCGTTCTGATTTGGTTTTACCATCTTTACCTACCTCATCATTCATACCACCTGTTGAATCAACAGAAACAGATCCGCGAATTTGATTGTTACGCATAGCAACTTCTAAGATTCGCCCAAACAATTCTGCATAGTCTTCAAACAATCCATTTGTAAACCGCTCTAACTTTTCGTTGTTGTACTCTATATATATAACGTCTGACATTCTCCACGTGCGTTCAAACACATAATTTTTAACCATCACGTTGGAAAAGACATCATCATACACAGCATATTCTGTTCGACTAAAATCATCAGCAATCAATAGTTGATTATCGTCTGTAAAAATGACCAACACTTCATTATCATCAAGCAATCGATAAAAAAACTTTTCCCAAAACACAGCTGCGGACATATCAGAATTTGGGCGAACATTTAGAATATACTCCCAGTCCGCTGTCCCATCTTTATTTTTGAACTTTACTTCTAGTGTTGACATAGTTCTTGCAACAAAATCAAGTACCGTGTTCTTAGCCATAATTTTCAGATAGGAACGCTTAGCATTTTCATCACTTACTACAAAATCTGGAAGCCAATCGCTTGGATTTTCACCACGTACGGACTGTTTAAAAATATCGAATAAACTCACATATTTTCACCACCTTTCGATTTGATTAGATATATAGATCACCTTCACTTTCTGGCAAATCGTCTACCCGATTTATTTTGAACACGTTCAGGAGGTTTCTTCTTGTACCCCAATGGCGTTGTGGTTACCTTAGTGAAATAGACTGTATTGTTGCCGAACACGTTGTTAACTTCTCTATTAACGTTTAGATAGTGCGGTTTGTACATAACGATCACTCGCTTTCTAAAACTCAATCTCGTCTAACAAATCAAATGCATCATCAAAGTTGTAATCAATGATTTCATCGGCACGCCATAAGGCATATTCAAACGCCTTGAACCCATCTGTTTTTCTTCTGACTTCTTCTTTTTTCTTATATGACTTATTACCATCGCCATTAGTTTTTACCAAAATATTATTCGTATACCATCGCATCAATGGATTATCACCGAAAATAATATGATTATTGGCAAAAGCATTTTCAATTCTTGGAGCAAGTAAGTTATCGGCAGCAGTCGGATTTCGAATCACTTCGATCTCAAACCCAGCTTCCAAGAACAATGGTCTTAATAAATCCATTCGGAAATTATCGGCTACTATTTTTGTTATACCGTATTTTTCACGTTGCTCAACAAACCAACCAACAACTGTTTTAGGGTCGATTGTGGGGCCATCTATAACCGTCAGTAATCCTTTTTCTTCCCATTCCCTTATTGGCGCAAACTTTTCTTTCGTTGTTTCACTAGCAGTTCTGGAATAACCGTAGTAAATGTCCACAAATTGCTTTCTAACGAATGAATGGCTCTTGAATACATAATCATCCCCATCACGAAACAAAAGTCCACAAGCGGCGAAATCTCTCAAGCTAGCATAGTCCAAACCACCAATTGCTTGCTTACCTTGCAATTCTGGGAAAGGACGATTAGTTGACATGATTTCCTCACGACTGGCAACCGATCTTTCTAAGTCTGTGACAGGCAAATTCATTCGCTTTGTCATGAATTCCTCTCGATTGCTTGGATCATCTTCTAAATCTTCATATTCTTCCATGACCGTTTCAAAAAGATTGTCAGCATACTCTGACAAAGGTTTGTGGAACATTGGATTAGCTAGTTCCCAGTTCTCCGGATCATTCACTTGTTCTTCTAAATCTAGTTTGCAAATGAATGGAAAAAGAGCATTGAAACGGACAGAACCGTTCAACACTCTTTTCGCTTTTTCTTTCATATTGTCTAAGAAACCTTCTCGAACATAGCCGTCTGTCCCCACATAAAACTCCCTTGGGTTAGGACGTTTACCAAGCCCACTGATATGAACTTTTACATCTTTGTTCGATTCATATCGGTGGATTTCATCAAAAGCCACTGCTCCATCACGCAATCCATCTTTTGTATCGCCGTTACTCGTGCGGAATTTTATCTTACTTCCAGTTTTTTTACTGGTGATAACTGACTTCCCATATTCGAAAGCTTTTTGCAATGTCTTATTTCGTTTGATCGTATTGTATATTTCTTCGAATGACGTTTTCGCTTGATCTTCACTATTGGCCACGATCGAAACATTGTAGTCCATGATACCGTGCATTTCGGTTTGCAGGAAATTTAGGACCACAGATAACAGTCCGTTTTTACCTCCACCACGACCAAACATCCAAAGAAACTTACGGTAAACATTCCGATTATTCTTTTGGAAATAAAAAAAGATGAATGCGACTAAGAACTTCTGGAATGGTTGCATTGGGAAATACCATTTCTCCCCATAAGCAATGCACTTATCGATCATCACATCATCAAAATAAACATCGTCACGACTGAGTACATCACGCTCTAAATAATCAATGAGATCTTTTCTTTCCTGGTTAAATTTTATTTTTCCTGTCTTAAATTGTTGAATATAATAGTCAACATGCTTCTGATGAATCATGTGAGATCACTCTCGCTATAATCATCCTCGTTGTCAGTGAAAATTTTTGATGCATCATCCAGATTTAGGTCTTTGCCAAGAGCAATTATTGCACGAGAAATCTTGATTTTTTCGGCTATGGCGGGGTTAGGTTTCACAAATTTTTGAGAGCCATTTTCTACTTCGATCATTGCTCCAAACTTATTGATTGCTGAATTCATTTTCCGATATAACTTTACTAAATCAAGGTAACGCTCAACTTTTTCTAATTCGAGCTGGTCGTTTACATCTATCTGATTTAGTAGCTGTTTTTTCAAATCTCCATGCTTCATTTGCTTACCACCCCCCTAGTTAAAAAAATCATCATGTATATTTAGACAGTTGACCCTATCCACCGGTTCCCACGAGCGCCATTTCCCCGCAAAAGATTTCGACCGGGGGTAGTTTTCAGCCAACTAAAAATTTTATTTCGCTTCAATTTTGGTATCTGAATTCACCACGTAATCAATATCGATATTCATGTTGAATATTCCTACTGCTTCATCAAGCTGACTTCTTAATCTCTGATTGATTGAGATATCTTCAACCGTCACTGATCCGTTCACTACTTGTTGTTGAAAAAAAGTTAACTTATCAATCGCTTTGTCAACCATTGCAGCTATCTCTACTCGTTTGATGTCTTCGCTATTCTTTACCACCATTCATCATCCCACTTTCTTTTCTTTGATTGTCCCCGATAGTTCATTCGATCGTGTCGCTTGTTGTGACAGTCTTTACATAAAGTTCTCAGGTTGTCTAGTTCCAGCGCTAACTCTGGATGTTGTTCCAACTCCTTGATGTGATCCACTTCAAGAATCGAATCGTATTGTGTGGTGAGTCTACCTTCGGCTTTACACCACTGACATTCATAATGATCTCGCTCTAAACATAACTGCCTAAGCTTTCGCCACGCTGACGATCCGTAAAACCTCGCTCGTGCTTTTTTAGTGGAGACATCAAGCGTTGTTACCAAGCTTATCTACATAAGTACTAACAAGCGCTCTTTGGACTTGTAGCACTCCCTCAACACCTAAAGTTTTAACATCTAAGCCCAGTCTTTCTTTTAAGAACTTGGCATTGTGTGGCGCTTCTACAGTTTGTTTTTGAATGTAATACAAGAGTGATGCAGTCTCATCCATCTTCAAACCAGCTAAACTAATAACATTCATAAAGAGACTAGCCAACTCATCCATATCTTTTTCTTCTCTTAACTTTTCAATCAACTTGATGTAGTCATTGCTTTCTTTCACTTGATATACCTCCTTATGTTTTCTTGAATGTTCTTTTCTTTAAATGATCCATGACCGCAATATCTCAGCTTACATTCATCTATCTCGATAGGTGTAGCTTCTCTAATCATTTCAATGATTGAGTATCTATTCTTAATCTGAATGGACAAGACAACGTGTGGCGGATCGTCTCGACTAGATTGCGGATATGGATATCTATTTGATAGTGAAATGTACCAGTAGTTCCTCATGCTATATCCTCCTTAAGCAAAATAAAAAGACCTCTCAACGTGCGATTTTATGCAGCTACACAGAGAAGTGTATTTGATTTTCTTATAAATGGGCGATAATGATTTCACTAGACATTAATGCTCGTTTTTTGTAAACTGTTTTTTACTATAGTCATTTGCCTATACTAGCGGAAACTAGTATAGGCTTTTTTGATATAATTTGATTATTGGCCTCTGACGCATCTTGGATAAGCGTGTAATCTTTCTCCAAATTATTTACCTCGTTTTCATAATTTCCTACTAAGATGTTGATAGAAAGACTCTGTAACATCCAAGTTTATCTCATACCTTCTAAGTGACGGACTTGTGTAAACACTTCTCCCTAGACAATACGATTTGATCAAACGATGTAAAATAATGTAGCTTGTATTTCTTGCGAGTCTTTACCTTGTCTTTCCTAATCATTCATCTGATTTAACTTTTTCATGACTTTTTATCCTTTCGCTGTATAATAGAGTAAAAAAGAGAGGTGAGTAAAATGCCCTACTATGTAATCAAAAAGAAAAAGTTAAAAATATCGAATAATCGATTCGTCATTCACGAATGCACTTGCCATCGTATTAACCAAAAAGATGAAATCACTGCTATCGGGTTTCATACAGAACAGAATGATGCTCTTCTCTCTATTAGCTTAAAAAGACCCTCAGACGAATTTTTATTTTGTAGCCTTTGTTGTAAAACTCGAATTATAAGTAAACAGGCCCTATAATCTGCCAGATCTGAAAACGGCAAATTTTTTCTCAAAACAAAAAGCTATCCTTTATAGGACAGCTTCTCTAATATCTTTTAACTTAACCACAGCTACTTTATTGCTATCATCCACTAACTCGACGACTGCTGTTCTTTCTAATATATTACGAATTTTGATTTTATAAAGTTCTTTTTCTCCGACTACTTTAGCCATGTAGATGCCATCTTTTTTCAATTCACTAGTTTCTAACATAAATCGTTTCACCTCTGAGAACATTTTCCATACAGGATAAACAATTTTTGATAATTAGTAAAGCATATTCATATTGTAGATATAAAAAAATCAAACAACATTACACAGGCCTGACGTCTGCTTCTCGTCCTTACAACATATTCAGTTGCTATTATTATGGGTCAGATACTTATTACACTGACCGGTGTTAAATAAGTCCTCCCAAAATCGCTTGCAAGGATTTGCACCTTGCAAGTTGCATCTAAATACTTAGATGAGCCTTACCTATTCAGCCACAGCGATGTAATAGACAGGCAGTAACTTTGTTGAAACAAACAAAGAGTCGTTTATTTTTAGCTACTGCCTATCCAAATTCAAATAACAACTATAGAGAAAACGAACTATTTTTTTGGTTTGATTTATTCTTTGTTTAGTTGCTATTTAAATGTTTGTTGAGTTCCTGTTCTTTCGACACTAATAGAATATCATGCTATCGGCAATGATTACATAAGCCAGATGAGTGAACATTTAGTGAACATCGTAATTCTAGAATAGTGATAGTTGTTGCTCACAGTCTTCGCTGTTATAGTATTCTATTTCATTTTCTTTCTTCAATCGTTCTTCTTGTCTCAGCTCGTATTCATCTAGGAACTTTATAGTCTTTCTAATCTCTGAATGTCGTTTTCTAATATGTGACTCGCTATAGCGTAGCTCCTCCGCTATATCCTCAAGCTTCATATCGTCCACGTATTTCATCTTAGCGATCTGATTATCTATTCCAGAAAAGCTGTCAATGATTAACAGCATCTCTTCCTTTTGCTCTTGTAGTAATGATAGCTCATTCTCTATCTTTTGAATGTTTTCTTCTAACATGGATGATCTAGAATTTTTTTCAATGCTGACGCCTGCTAAATCTCCATAGACCCACCGACTCAATTCAAGCTTACTTTTATTAAGATTCCATTTTAAGTAAAGAATCTGCTCGTCAAGCTCTTGGTAATCTTTTAACCATTGAAACCTCACAAACGCCACCCCTTATGGTAAAATAGTTTTGCGGTGCCATCTTATATGAGATGGCTTTTTTGTTGCTTTAGCTATTTTATGTGTGCTAATCTTTTCAAGTAGCGAGGTTACGCTCGTTACCCATATACATGTTGAGCTGTCTGGCGGAAAAGGATGGCTCTCTATTTCAATATTCTGCCAAGGACAGCCAGTGGTCGGCTGTCTTTTTTTATATTTTAATGAGAACACTTACTTATTTTTTATCTTTATTACGAAAAATGATATTATTTAATGATAACGAAGCGTATAGGAGATGGTTGAGTGACTATGTTGAGCATGCTGTTATTTTGGATTCCTGTTTGTATTGGTATCCTCGCATTTTGTTACTTTGTCAAACACTCTAGAACAAATAAGCTCCTTATGTTATCTTTTTTACCTATAGTATTTTTTATTGTACAAATTGTTAAACATACCTATATTGAATCGCAAGAAATATTCATTTTTTATGTGGTAGGTTTATTTATCTCTGTGGTCTTTTTCATAATGATACTTTCCTATTTTTATAGAAAATAGATTTTTTTCTTAGAAGTACATTTTTTCGCTGTTTATATAGCCTTCATATCCACTAATCGAGCAACCGCAATATTCGATTTGCTCTTCGCTAGTTCTTTGTCACAGTCCATCGTATTCTCAATACGAATAACTGCTGAATGATTGTACACACGTTCTACATACCCTCTGATTGGATAATTGAACTCTTCCGCTGTGCAACGAACCATATCGCCGACTTTAATTTCTGATTCCTCTTGCTTTATAGGATTCTTAGTTGGTAGATCCATCATCAAGCCACCAATTCCATAAGTATCAGTGTAAAATTCGTCTTTTAGTTTCATTCCGCTTCCTCCAATTTTATAGATAATGTTTTCGCAGTTGGCGACTCTACTTTTCTTAACTGCGCTATATCTTTCTTTGCTGATCTTCCATCAAAATACTTCTTAGCTCTCATCCTGTTGTTTATAAAAACTGGCTTGCTATCATTCCAGTGATGGAAATAAACTTTCTTAAACGAATCATCCGTGTAATCGAACAGATAAAATGCTATTTTGAACATTTAGCATTTACACCCCGTTTTAAACCTCTCTTTCATACGAGCAATGTCTTGTTCCACTTCTTTAAGAACCGACTTTTCTTGTTTAATGTCTTTTTCCAATACACCTTCACGCTGGATATACATTTCTAGGGCGTGTTTGATAATGTGCTGACGTTTGTATTCTTTCATTATGCTTCCTCCTGCTCTAACGCATAGCCAGCAATATTATTAGTGTAGAATACTGCCTTTCGACGGACTTGGGTGCTAACCCCAAAATATTCAAAAGAAATTTGTTCTTTTTGCCATTCATCTCGAAAATTGGTTACTTTCTCATATTTCATTGTTGATCCGTCTTTCTTCCAAATGATTAAACTTTTATCTTTTTTCACTATGATCCCTCCTGTTCTGTCTCATTTGCGAGCTTCATTTCTGACGGTCGCAAATCTTTCTGTATCTCTTCCAATAATTTTCCTTGTTGGATTTCAAAATCTGATAACAAATTTTTTATTTCTTCAGCTACTAAAACGTATGCGTTAAAATTATCAGTTACAAAATGGGCATACGAAAGATTTTTTACATATTCGTGGAAATCGATGAAATTATCTATATACTGTTTCTCTGCTTCATAGTCTTTTCTTTTTGAGAATCGTGGACGTTCTTCGATATATCTAGCGGTCATTGTACTTTATCTTGTTCCAATCTCCATCGAGCGAATGCTGCTAGGACTTGTCCTTGTTGTTCAACATTAAGACTTATATAAGCCTTACTTAACTCTTGAAACGTTCGATGAATCTTCGTTAAATCAGCAACAGCTTCAAACAAAGCTACCTCACCGCCATAAGAATGAAAGTCATTCTTCAACCACTCCAACACGACTTTTTGATCTTCGTTGAGTTGAGGTTGCTTATAATTTTTTATAATCTCAAGTACATCATGTGCAGTCATGTTGCCTTCTTCTATCATGTCGTAACCTAACTGACGCTCAATCTCTTTTATTAATTCGCTCATTTCTCATCTACCTCTTCCGCTTGTGCCATCGCCATTAGCGATCCTACTAATGCATTAAATCCGTTTGGGGAAAATTCCATTTTAATGCATTGAACCTTTCTTTTTCTAGATGGAAACGCTCTTGCCATCACTTGAAAATTACCATTCTCCAATCTCTCGACATTAATCACTTTTTCCAAGTACTCACGTTCAGGTAAAGCTGTATTTTCTATGTTCATTGCTGTTCCTCCTTTTACGAATTACTTATTTCCTTAATAAATTTTTTTACAGCTTGATTGATTATCTCATCCGCATCGTATGGTGAGCATGGAATATATACACCTTGCCAGTCACTAGGTTCTCGTATAGATAATCCTATAAATTCATCAAATTTCTTCAATTCGATGTAGCATAACCTTTTTCCTTTGTGCATGATTATTCTGAAACCTTTACTGTTAATGGATTTACTCAATTTTTTACTAACTGTGACATTTTCATTTTTCAAGTAATCTTCTAAATCGGTAGAAAAATTTAAGAACGATAATTGTTCATTCATCACTGTTCCTCTTTCGTAAAAACTAACCAGTGAGTTTGACTCCTTTTATTTCCAAACAAAGGACTGTATGGTTCTATTGATTTCAACACATCTTTAAGCTTTACATGGTTCTCATTCCATTTGAAAATCAATGTTCCACTAGGCTTCAAGACTCGCATACATTCGGACATACCTAGTTTTATATCTTCTGGCCAGTTCTCTTTGTCTAACTGTCCGTACTGCCCTTTCATAATCGAATTCTGGCCAGCCCATTTTAAATGTGGCGGATCAAATACAACTAAATCATAAACATTATCTTCAAAAGGCATATCTCTAAAATCAGCTACAACATCTGGTTTCACATTTATTTTCTTTCCATGAATCTCGTACTCTTCTTCTCTTATATCCATATACGTTGCAAAACTACAATCTTTATCGAACCAGAACAAACGACTACCGCAGCATGCATCTAATATTTTCGGCATTCATTCCACTTCCTTTAAATCTTTCTCTCTTCTCCGCCTTCTAAATAGATGATCCCAGTTTTCTTATTAAGGCTTACGCATCCGATTTCTTGATTAGAACCTCTTTCGTAGCCAGCATCCTGATAGGTCTTTTCGTTATAATCCACGGTTGACACTAAGACTTCCGCTTCTGGATTAAACTGTAAGATCGGTATTAATTCTTTTGCTTTCATCTACTATCCTCCTTCATAAAAATTAATTAATGTGTTTTTGTTCACTTTCTTGAATATATTTGAGTTTCAATCTTATTATTCGTCTCTAAATCTATGACGTGTTAGCGTTAATTTGTGGGGGATTTAGGGGGTGGCTCATTTGTTTATAACTGCAAAAGTTATCTTTTGGGTGATAGTTATTCTTTTTGTCCTAGTTATTTGTAGATTTGCAAAATGTAATGCTCAATGTTACACAATGTTTCTTTTTGCAAGTCCGATTTTTTATTTTATATTTAAAATCTTTAACTATGGACTTGATCAATCGTTATCTATTTTTATTAGATATTTGATTGGCCTATTTCTTGCAGTTGTTACTTTTATCGCATATCTAATCTATCGCTGTAAAAAGTAATAACTAAACCAGTCTTTATGGCTGGTTTCTTACGTCTACTCCCCTAATAGATCACTATTCTGCCAAATATTCCCGATTACTTCTTCTTCGCCCGTCCAAGAATAGCCATTATTTAGTCCTGAAATATACCATGCAGGCATACCACCGATAAACGTTCCGCCATACTCCTCTAACCAAATGACTTCATGAGGACAACCACTAGTGCATTTGATAATATCGCCTTGATAAACGTCTACACCGTTCTTGTCTTTCAGTCCTGTAGCTTGCATGAGTATGGTATCGACTTCAAAGCTGTACCAATCACCTCTACCGTTTTCTATGGATAAATAGCCTATATTATCGCTAAAATCTATTAATTCAACTTCATGCATTAACTTGTTTTTCTTATCCCATGCTCGAAACTTCGGTGTCATTTGCTGTCCTCCATACTCTCAAAAATAGCAATAGCTTTTTCTATGCCTTTTCGCTCTTCGCCAGTAGCGCATGCGTATAGATAGCTTCTTAATCGACGACTGGCTTTACTGATCGATATTCGTTTCATTTGCTAATCTCCTTAGTAGTCAAAATCATTGGCTCTGGCATAATCTGATCGTCTTTCAAGAATTCGTTAGGATAATGCTTTCGTAACTTTTTATTATTAGTAAATGTTTTCATCAACCACTGACTTGTTTCACTTCGGTTCTTACCAGTGAAATAAATTTTTCCAGTTTGTATTCCTGCAACTTGAATCATCCTGTTCACCTCAAATCATTTTTTCGTTGATTAAATGGATCAGTAACAAGCTGACATCAATAATTTTTTGATCCATTATTTCAGCGACTACACTTGGTTTCACTCCTTGTGAAAAGAGCAAGCGGGCTTGCTCTATCTCTTCATCGGTCCACGTAAATTTTGCATTCTCAAGGATGATATTGTATTCTCTCAAGCGCATTATTCTTCAGGGAAAATGATGTCATCTTTTGATTTGGACCAGCTATCCGCAAATGGCGCAAAATGCTGGCGAGCTAATTCGATTTGATCGATTAAAGCAGTCTCGGACAATTCGTGGTCGGCAGCAATTTCATTCATGCTGTCACCGTCTTCTAAACGAATTAGAACGTCTCGGATATTCACCGTTACACTTTCAGGCAGTTGTAGCGTTGTCGCCTTTTTGATAAATTCATCGATTGTTTCTTTTGAAACAAGAATTTTCACGTTTTCAACTTCTTCTACATCGTCGCCCACATCGAGAGAAGTTTGTTCTTCTTTTTTGATTTCAGTTGTACCGTCTGCATGAACAACGTACTCAATATTAGGCTTCTTCGTTTGCTTGTTTACTGGCACAGTGTATTCGATTGTTTCTGGTTGGATAACAACAGTCACTGTCGATCCTAGAAACTCTGTCAGGTTTTCTGTACTTCCTCTGAGTGATCCATTACTAACAACTAGCAGCACTTCTGTATTCCCATTTGATTTTGATGTTACTTTCTTCAATTCAGGTCTGAAATTTACTTGTTTTGTCATTTTATTTTCCTGCTTTCTTTGATATGATTTTTATTAAGGAGTTGACTAATGATGTTCAGTAAGATTAAAAATTTTTTTACTATAATTTTCGGGAAAATTCGCTACAAAATATTAGGAACCAAATTCTATGAAAAGTTTTTTTATAAACAAACAGATTCAAAAAAAATGAAAAGGTTTCTCAAAAATATATCTGATGGTAGATATACCGCTGAAAGTAAAGCGGGTAAAGTTTACGTACTTGATTATGATGATCCATCCGCAATTACCTTAGCAATTGAAAATGGATACGTACGAAATGTTGAGTGGGTGAAAGAAAGTCTTATTCCACAATTAAAAATTTCGTTTCCATCTGTAACCATAGAAGGAGAAAATTTCTTGCGTAATCAATCTTTTTACAATAAACACCCTATTTGGTCAGCGATTTTAATAGCAATTATTTCTTCATTCTTCACTCTGCTCATAAGTGATTTTTTCAAGTAACTAATCCTATATAGGAGCTTCTCATTGGAGCTTCTTTTTTCTTCGTTCCGCTTGTCTTTTTCGTTGCTGTCTTGCCGATTCAAAACAATCCATTTCGATAAACTTATTGATCTTTGAGTCGAACTTTGCGAACGTAACAGGAAAGCCATATCTATGAGCAAACATTTTCATTTTGAGCATAGAGTTAGCGTCTTGATACCCTTTGACATCAATCACTTTTTTTACTTGACCATTTTCATAAATTACAAAATCCGCTCTATAATGGATTGGTGCGATCTTACGCCCGTTGCATAGAAATCCTTCTTGAAGCAATACATTCTCCTGCATCGTGCAATAGGTCTCTGATAAAGGCATAAAGCTCATGCCGTTTCGTTTTAGCTTCATGTAGTATCGAGCTTCTGCTTTCGAATCAAACATGATTCCGTCTACTTCGTGCTTTTTGTTTCCGTATTTGTTTCTTGTTGCCATCGGCTATGCTCCTTTTTTAATCTGGCGATGCGATCCTTCACTTTTTCGCCATTTCTATTACACACCGGACAAGGCTCACAAGTTGACCAACCAAGCGATGTCTTGTACCAAATCATCAGTTCATCATTACATCTTAAACAAGTCATTTTGCACCTCTCATCCAATCTTGATTGTTTTTCTTTGATGTCACTTCTTTCTGAGCAACTGCGACTTTAGTTTTTGCATGCTTTCGCTCACGCTTAATTGTCTTGAATATTTCGCCACCACATGTACTCGCAACTAGTTCAGCAGCTTCGTAGCTCTCGTGGTGATGTGCCTGCTCAGCTGAAATGACACCTTTTCCATTTTTGTCCAAGTAGCACATTTTCTTTACTACAAATGTCACACTGGATTCCTCCTCTTGTCTTCGGTATTTTTGAATACTGCAATGTTGCCTTCCGTCCCATTCATCACACGAGAGAACACACGCTCACCGTATGCATGTTTTAATTGTTTCGACGATAAATTAGTCGTGAAGATGGTAGCTTTGCTTAAACGAGCTTCTGTGAGCGATGTAAGCACATCGACATCATAAGAAGTTGCTTGATTATTTTCTTCCATTCGCCCGAGTTCAGCACCTAGATCATCAATAACGACAAAATCAGATTTTTTTATTTCAGACATCAATGAGCCTGTGATCGCTTTTCGTGCTTCTGGATCATTCATCGCAAACTTTAATTGCTCGAGCAACTCTCTATAGCTGATAAACGAACAAGATATTTTGTAATTTGATTTTTTCATCACTTCTTGAATCACTGCAGCACCTAAGTGTGTTTTACCCGAACCTGGTCTACCGGTTATCACTGCATGAATTGTGCTACCGTCTACAATTTTTGTAGCCCATTCTTGAGCCATCTGTTTCGCTTGAAAGGTTTCAGCATCAACAGTTTTATAATTATCAAAATTGAATGTCCAAATGGCATCGTCCGTAATCATTGAGCTATTCAACATTCGATTGATTGCATCTTTCTTTCTCGCTTCATTTGCTTTCAAAATGGCTTGTTTCTGATTCTTCGAAACCATTTCCCGATAGCCACAAGATTTGTTAATGCAAGTTGGGCCGCATCGATCTGTGCCATCTTTGTTCTTCGCTTTCCAAACATATAAGGAATCACTGCAGTTGGGGCATTTGGATTCCGTGATAGTTAGTCCACCATATTGCGCTGCCATTGCGCTTAGTTTTTTATCCATTACCATTCCTCACCTGTTTCTGGTAAATCTTCATTTGTAATTGTTTGTTGCTTACGTTTATTTTTTTGTGCTGTCATTTTATCGAAATGTTTTCGTAGACTAGTAGGTGATTGAACCACAGTTGACCAGAAATTATCGCTTGTAGCCCAAACAATCATGTCTTGAACTTCTTTTCCGGTACGCTTATCCGATTCAATAGTCAAACGAATTGTATTTGCCCATTTATCCAAATCAGGTTCTTTAATGTTTTGATTTTTTCGAATGAGTTTTAATAGAAGAATCGCTAATTTTTTATTTGGATCATCGTCTGCATACACTCGTGCCTTTCGAGTGTTGCGAGGACTATTATTATTATTCTTTACATTCTTATCATTCTTTACATTCTTGTTAGTTGTTAGTTGCTTGTTAGTTGCTTGTTGGTTGCTTGTGAGTTCCTTTGTTAGGTCATTGTCTTTTGATTGGTAAACCTCCCAATTAACAATGGTTATAAGCCTGTTTTTGTTTGTTGGTACATTTGTTAGAAATTCATATTTTTCGAATCTCTTTAGAGCAGTCCTGACATTCTGCATCGAGATACCTTTACCACATTTCTTTCGAATGCTTTCAAGCGAGGTGACGAATTGACCTGGATTTGCTTTGTAAGGCTCCCCTTGCCATTCCCACTCTCGTTCTTCGTGATTAGCCATTGAAAGAAGAGTAATCAAGATCACTTTTTGTTCAGGTGTAGACTCTTGCCAAATCGGTTTTGCGAGTAGTTGGCGATAAAGCTTTATCCATCCTCCGGTCATTTTTTCACCACCGCTCTATAAATCGTCCATGCTGGTGAATTCAGTAATTGAAAGGTTACCTCTGCAATACTCACATGTACCGCAAGGTGTCGGCCTTTCTTCGCCATTTTTCACTTTGACAATTCTTTCAATATTTTCTTTTAGCATGATTAGCTCGTAGCTCATCTTGTCTTGATCAATTGTTATGAGTCTCGCTTCGCTTGGTGTTTGTTTAGAAACCGCTGCGATGATTGGCATGAACGTCTTTCCATATTGCTGTAAAAGAAGCTCTTGATAGATTGCCATTTGAAGCGCATAACCAAAGTTGACGATAAACGTTTCTCTTGATCCGTAATTTTCATTCCACTTGCGTTCATGCATATCTTTTGTCGTTTTAATATCAACGAAATACCCTTCTTCGACATTCAGACAATCGATTTTACCTTTCCATGTCGCTCCAAATAATTCACCAGTCACGATCGTTTCTTTCTCGCCTTGATAAATATTTACGAAAGCAGCTTCTTGTTTTAGTCGATCAATCATCTGTTCAGCAATCTGGAAATCTTTCAATAGTCCAAAAGGCTTCCGACTAGAAAACATTTTTGATTTATTTTCTTCTTTGAATGCTTCGTGTACCCCTTTTGATTCAAAATAGGAATGCACGTAATTTCCAACCAATAAAGCTTTAGGGTCAGATATCGGTTGCCAATCGCCTTTAAGTTTTGCTAATGCCGCCGCTTCACAGTTTATGAATGATTTGTACTGAGAAGTCGACATATGGTGCCAATCCGCTTCGTTGGAATAATAGTTATCTTCAGTGAGTAAAAAATTAGAAAGGGTAGTCGTCGTCATCGAATTCAGTGCCATCGTCTACACCTTCCTCACGTCCGAAATTTGGAACATCTAATAATTCTTCTTGAATTGGTTCGTTAACTTCTTTTTCTATGATTTGAAGAGCTTGTTCGATTTCTGGATGACCAGGTACGTTCGCAATGCGAGTATTTTCATCTTGGAAATCTTTAGGGATAATGATTTCTTCTGCTTCTCTTTGAATTGGTTCAACCTTTTTGTTGGAGAACAGCTTCTCTTCAAGTGCTACAACTTGTTTTGTCTGTGGTGTAACATCTTTACGTTCATCATCAAACTCGTTTTCCAAAGTGTCTTTTGCTGCTTGAACTAATAAATCATTGTCGTTACTTGTGTTGATCAATGATTTAGCTGCTCGATTGATTACCGTTCGTTTAGCCATCTCCTCCGGAAATGCTTTTTGAGGTCCTGAACCTTTCATTTTGGATTTCGCCCAACTTTGATCAATTTGCTTTTTCGTCATGACTGTTGTGATTTCTTTGCCATTCGCTAACTTAATAACTACATAAGCTGCAATGATTTCGTTGTCTAAATTCTCAAATTTCGTTTCGTGTTTAGTGACAACCATGTTTGGTCCATTCATGCCAACTTGAAAATCATCACCTTGTCGCACTACTACAGGCGTAATATCAGCTCCGCCAGTCACACGGTCAAGAACTGCCATCGTTCCAAAATACGAACGCATCAGCTGAACCTTGTTTCCATATTTGATGAAATAGCATTGTTTTTTCGCCGGAGATAACCCTTGAATGACCATATCTAGAAGCGCATTAGAAATCGATGTTTTCATTTCCTGATTAGTTGCCGCCATCTGTAACAGATTTCCGCCTGTATTATTTGTCAGTTCGAAAAAAGCGCTCTTCAAAGCGTTTTGTGGACTATATCCTGGTGGCATCTCTAAGCCTTGTTCTCTAAGCCTTTCTAGGTTTCCAATCACCTGTTCATCTAGTGAGCGTTGTGTTGTTTGTGTTAAATCATTAGCCATATTTATTTCCCTCCTAGTTCAATCTTTGGAAAGTGTTGTTGAACGTATTCCAGAATATTCTCTTCTTGTACATAGCCATCTTCAGTTAAATAGCAGACATCGCCTTGATGCAAAGGATTGTCTTGCCAATCTGTGGCTACTGGCTTAGCTGTTAATGGTTGTTGCCTTGCACCTAATGAATCAAAATCATTCATATTTTTCACCAGAGTAATAGATCATTTTTCTTAGATCATTTTCAAGTTCTTCAATACGTTTCTCCACTGATTCGATAACAAGCTTCCTTATTTCTTCTTGAATATCTTTGATGCCTAAGTCGCCTTCAAGCTGAACTTTGTGCCATCTACTTTGCGTTTTATCTTGAAAAAAAGATCTTCCTAAATATTGTGTTGGAATACCAACTTCAATATCAGTCATCAGCTCATTAAGGTTGTTCAGTGCCGGTGACTTAAAACTGATAAGTAGGTCTTCTGCTTCGTTGATTTGATCAATAATATGCTCCATTTTTAAAATTTGTTTTTTTGCTACGTCCTTAGCACTCATTTACTTACCTCCTAAAATTCCCAAAATAGTTTCAACGTGTCATTGTCTTGTTCAATGCTAAATATGCCTTCTGTTTCCAATGCCGCTAAAAATGTAGGTGTTAGTCCTTTTGAGCGGATCGTGCAACTCGTTTGACCATAACTTGCAGCAGTCAAAATCTTTTCTTGGATATCTTGTTGAGCTTTATTCATCATTGCTTCAAATATTTCATCGCCTAAACCTTTTACTGAGATCATTTCTTTCCTCCTGTGATATAATGAATTGAAAGATTTTTTTGGGACACGATCATGCTTGCCGGCGATCGTGTCTTTTTTGTTTCTGATTAGAAACATCTAGCCAATTGATCAGAAACAAACAAATGCTATAGATTACGCCAAATAGCAAATTAAAATGTGTAATAGTAACCAACATCGCTAACATAAATCCAACAATTATAACGTCTGATTTATTCATTTTTTATACCCTCCATTCAAATATCTAAACAACGCTATACTGCTAAATCGCCACTCTCTTCCAACTTTTGCTGCAGGAACTTTTCCTAGCTCAGCATCTTTAGTTAGTGTTCTTGTGGTAGTTTTCAAGTAGGCAGCAGCTTCTTTGGTATCCCAGATTTCATTTTTTATCTCAGCCTCTACTAAAGAAGCTTTGAGATCTGTGATGTTAACTAAAGCTAGATTTGTCATTTTCCGACCTCCTGTTCTCTATAACTCATACATAGCAATAATTGAATCAATAATTTTGTTCGCTTCAGCAGAAGTTCTTTTGCCACTTAAAATTAATGATAAGTAGCTTTTGTCGATATTGAATCTATCTGCAAGCATTGTGTATGTTAAAAAACGTGAACTTTCAACATAAGCTTTTATTTTTTCTCTGTCTTTTTGTGTAATTTCAGCAATGTCAGTCATTTCAAAACTCCTTTCCTAAATACTTGTAAACAAATTTAACAACTATTTTCTAAATTCATTGACAAACAATAGAGTTTTATTCTATACTTTGTACATAGTTAAATAAGACATACAAACATTGATTTAAATAGCTTTCTTGGCGGTTGGCGTTTATTAATCAATAGTATTTTTATTGTTTTTTTAGTTGTTAAATTTGTTTACAAGAATAAGTATAGAGTTTAAACTCTATTTTGTCAACGAAAAATAGAGCTTTATTCTACGCTTTTTTCTTGTCAGTCTAGAAAGGTTGACATATCAATGAATCCATACGAAAAAATAAAAGAATTAACAAAGCAAAATGGAATATCTGTGAGAGAACTAGAAAAAAGGTTAGGATACTCAAATGGATATTTCAGTAAATGGAAATCCGTATCTCCTAATTCGGAGGGCTTAGCAAAAGTATCAGATTATTTCGGTGTTTCTGTGGATTACTTATTAGGAAGAAAACAAGCTCCTGAGTGGGCAACAAAAGATGATTTAGTTGAACTCGACAAACTGCTAGATTCAAATGTCAATATGGCGTATGGCGGAGAAACTCTGACAGACGAACAAATACAGCGTGTTAAAGATATTCTTACTGCAACTTTCTGGGATATAGTTAAAGAAGACAAAGAAAAAGGCAAAGAGAAGTGATTGTTTATGGAGTTGGATACTATAAATTTAGTCGAAAAGATCAAGCGGAAGTATCATTCCGCTAACCCTTTTTACATTTGTGAAAATATGAACATTGAAGTTAAATATGTTCCTTTTATAGATAATCCTAAAGGTCAATTTCAAGAAATTCGAGGACGTGCTATTATATTTTTGAATGATACTCTTAAAAATTCTGAGGAGCGCTTTTACATTTGCGCTCATGAGCTTGCCCACGCAATCTTACATCGTGGTTTATCTAGTTATTATGTATCTACAAGGACATCTCGCAGTAAATCAGAAAGTGAAGCTAATTGTTTTGCTGCGAATCTCATTGTCTCTTTATATAGAGAAGATACTGATCGATACCCTCGCAAAATTGAGGAATTGACTAATTTGTACGGCTTGCCAGAAAGCGCTTATCGTTTTTTGATTTAAGTACACAAAAAAAGTCCGTGCTACAACACGGACTAAAGATCTCATTTCTAAGATCCTACAAATAAATTATATCAAAGAAATGAGGAGTTTAACAAATGAAAAAAGTAGTTTATGGGTTACTTATGAGCGCTTTGTTTTTAGGTGCCTGTGGAAGTAACAACGCAGCTACTCAGCAAAATAATGAGGAATCTAGTACATCTACGTCTGATGACACAACGGAGTCTAGTCTAAGACAAGAAATTTCAGATTTAAAATCCGAAAATGAAGAATTGAATAAGAGAGTAACAGTCTTGAAAAATTTGATTGAAAATTCTTCAACAGATGATAGCGCAAGTTCAACAAGTGGAGATGTGAAAATTAATCAGTCAGTTGATTTCACCTCGGGAGAATCAATAACCGTCACGGAGGTAAAAGCAGATGATAGCATTAGTCTGATGGCCCCACAAGACGGAGAGCATCCAGTAGTCGTAACAGCTATAGTCGAAAATAAAACTAGTTCTCCAATTTCTTTTAACGCACATACATTTGATATATATGACGGAAATAATGAATTAGGACGATTAGACGCTAATACTTATTCTAATAATATTCCAAATGAAATTGCTGGTGGAAAAAAGGCTACTGTAGTTATGTATTTTGGTGCAAAAGGAAATGCTCCTTACTCAGTAACGTATGGTCCCGCAACTTGGAGTGAATAATATTCTAAAATAAAAAACACGCCCCACCGACCAAAACGAGAGCGTGTCCTACAAGATCACAAAAAAGTTACACTTTTTTTGCAAATCAGTTGATTTATTAAATAAAACCCTATAGAATGAAATTAAGAGATAAGTGTTGGAATCTCTACGGGGACCAACGCGAAAACCTTCATTCTATATGGATGGAGGTTTTTTTGTTGAAAAATTTCGAAAATTTGCATAAGCAATTAACAATACTAAACAGCCGTGGAGTTATTATTCCAAATTACCAAAAAGCTAAACAATATCTACTTACAAACAATTATTACAACATAATTAATGGATATAGTAAATATTTTATGAGCAATCAAAATAATTATTTGCCAGGTACTACTTTTGACGAAATAACTCATTTATATTATTTTGACAAAGAGATTAAGCACGCTCTTTTCCGCGCAATTACTGAGGCAGAAAACCATATCAAAAGCATTTTGTCATATCGTTTTGCAGAGGTTTATAATAATAAGCCATATGCGTACCTTGATATTAATTGTTATGATAATTCAAAAACTTTAGAGTTAGGATGGTTAATCTCAAGGTTAACGAAAATCATTAATTCCAATAAGAAGAGTAAAAAAAATAATTCTATAAAGCATTATATAAAAAAACATAATGACGTACCCATATGGGTTCTTATAGATTATCTTGATTTTGGAGAAATGAATACCTTAATTAAAAATCTACCAGTTTTTTTACAAAACAACATAGCAAAAAATATCTGCAGTTTCGTATCAGAAAATATTCATATGACAGCCCCTTTTACGCCTGAAATAATGATATCTTTTACAGAAAATATCAGACAGATACGTAATATTTGCGCCCATAATAACAGATTATTAGATTCTAAATGTAAATCCGATATTAAATATTATCCAGATTTACATTCTATATATGGAATTTCCAAAAATTCCCAAAGAAACAATACTTACAACGTCTTTCTTTGTCTGCAGTGCTTTCTCAGTAAACTACAATACGCTCAATTGCACAATACTATCAGAAAAAGAATTTTGACTTTGGATAACAGACTGAATACTATCAGTATTAATACTATTTTAAAAAGTTTGGGTTTCCCAGACAATTGGCATATAAATACACCAACTCTAAAACAAAACTAAAAAAACACGCCCTCTCCCCTGCAAAGTTTGAGTGACGTGAGATATTAAACCTATACAATAGGCTTCTTTACGTGTCTATTGTATCAGAGAAAGCGAGCTGATTCAATTATGTCAGAAGTAACAGGATACTTAGAGCAAATAGACAACGAAACATATAGACTTAGAGCCGTATTGGGATATAAGCCAGACGGATCAGCAAAAAGAAAAAGTAAAACTATAAAGGCTAATAGTAAAAGATCCGCATACAAAGAACTAAATATTTGGTTAGAACAATTCGAAGGTGTGAATGATGATTCATTAGACTTATTCAATATCACATTTGGTGAATTTTACAGACAAATATGGTTAAAGGAAGCTGAAAAAAATTTAGAGCCAAAATCTTATCATAATTATAAGCGCATGATTGAAAATAGATTTCTTGATAAATTTGACTTTATCCCTCTAATTGATATCAAGCCATACATGATAAAACAAATTGTTGTTAACGCTCAAAGAATAAACACAAAAGAGCCAGGAAGAAATTCCGACAAGCCTATATCGAGAAATACAAAGCTTCGTATGCTCTATGCTGTTAATAACTTATTTTTGATAGCTAAAAATGAATATGGTGTAATCAAAGAAAATCCAATAGAAAATGTAAAAATCCCAAAAGAAAAAGGTATTAAAAAAAATATTGAAGAACCTTATTCGGAAGAAGAAATTCATGCAATGCTAAAAGCAGCATTTGAGGAAAGTATAGAAATCAAAACTTTAATTGTTCTAGCATTTATTACAGGAGCAAGACAAGGGGAAATTGCAGCTTTAGAAGAAAAAGATATTGACTTTGACAAACAAGAAATAAGATTTCATCAGCGGATATCAGAAGTAGATGGAAAATCAGATATTCGGTTGCTGCCAGGCTTAAAAAATGATGATGATGAAAAAATAGTAACCGGCCCTGCCTATTTATTTGATATGCTAGATGAATTAATCAAAGAGAATAAAAAGATTCGTTGGAAATTAAACGTAAAGAAATTAAACCACTATTTTATATTCGACACAAAACAAGATGGAACTTTACCACGGGGAAGTTATCTGTATAAGAAGTTCAAACGATTCACCAAACGCCACAGTTTACGCCACATCCGTTTTCATGACATCAGGCATACATCTGCTACCTATTTACTTAGTGATCCTAATATGACCCCAAAAGAGCTTCAAAAACGATTAGGTCATAGAGATTTTAACACGACGATGAATGTGTATGGCCATGTCTTACGAAAAGAAAAAGATGTAGCGACTACTGCATTTGAAAATTTGTTAAAAGAAGACATTAAATAACTTAAAAAAATTATTTTCTCGGGTATAAACTCGGGCAGGATATATACAAAGTTGTAAAAAGCTACGGAATATAAGGTTTTTAAAATGCTGTAAGTTCGCACATCTTCTTTTAAAATACAATAAAATAACGAACTCTTAATCAGCGGGTCGCGGGTTCGAGCCCCTCACGGCCCATTGGGTGCCAAACCCACGTCACCAGTACACTCTTGGCTACTTCGGTAGTTTGGAAAAGAGTGTACGTGGTGGCATTTTTTTGTTTTAAACATTTTTTTATCACCTTTAAAAAGGCGTACAAGGGTTTTATTCTCTCCTGTTGATTATTGGGATACTTACGTGATTATCATTATCTTCACCACTTATCTATTTACTCCCAAAACGCTTCGCCTCTAAGTAGATGATCTATGCTCTTTTCAAGAATCAAAATATTTCTGTCTAAATTCTTAGAAAGAATTCCCACTTTTCGGGTATCTTTCAAAGATAGATTACCACCATATCTTTCAAAAATATTAGGAACCTTTTGATTCAAAAAACCCCCTCCTTTTCCAGTTAACTTTAAACTAAATTAATTGCCTTCTTTCCCTCGCTAATCGTCTCATCCTCTTCATCGAGTACTTGTAATAGCGTTCCCAAACTAAACATTTTCTTCTTTTTGTCCCCCAAAAACATACCAAAAAAGCGTTCCATTAACATTTGGTTAACGAAACGCTCTATACATTGTTCAATTATATCATTTAAAGATAGATCACTTTCTCTTATTCAGATTGATTCCCTATCTACTCCATAGAAAAATTATGTTTCAGACTCCCTCTGAGATCCATTAAAATTGTCTTTTTCTCTATCATCTTACCCTTTTTTTCTATCAGTACTCAAATTGGCGATAATAGCGTCGAATTTCCAGCGGGTGGCAATTCATTTGTTCGACATAGGCATCAATCCGCTGTGTCACGCAATGCATCAATAAGTGAGAAAGCACTCGGCCACGATATTTCTCACTTATTCCTGAAACAGGATAGTCCTTCGTATCGATCAATGTATAGTTTGCACAAATTCTTGGTAACAATTTAGCGACTCTTTCTGATAATGGGCGTTGTTCGTCTTCTCCTAAAAACACTGTGACAGGTGTAGTTTCATCAACGATTTCCAACGTTCCGTGAAGAAACTCAGCAGCATGGATCGATTTTGAACGTAACCAGCTTTGTTCCTCCCAGTAGCACATGGCGTAAGAATAGACTGCACCCCATTGATTTCCCGCACCGATGAAATAATGCATGGCATCATGACGATGTTTCTCCGCAAATCCTCGCCCAAATTCATCCGCCTGCTTCTCAGCTTCTACTAATCCTTTTGCTAAATATTGTTCCAATTCTTGATAGTAGGCTTCGTAATCAGGAAAATCTCCATGGTTTTTCATTAACCGATCTGCCACCATAAAGAATTTTATTTGTTCTGTTCCTGCTGCAGGATACGTAATGATATGGTCACATTGTTCCGCCAAAATACTGCCTTTTGTATCAATAAACCCTAATAAGGTTGCTCCTACTTTTTTGATTTCTTCAACTGATTTAACCACTTCTTGTGTCGTTCCAGTAACAGAGGACAAGATAACTAACGAGTCTTTAGTCAAACGACGGTTACCGGTTGTATAATATTCTGCCGCATGTTGGACGTAAACTGGTAGGTCGCTTTTTCCATTGATGTAGGTAACTGCTTGCATGGCAGAAGCATACGTACCACCAATTCCTAGATAATAAATCGCATCAAAGCCTTGTTCATCAAGGAAATCGACTATTTTTTCAATTTCAGGACGTAGCTCTAACATTCCTTGGATATCATCAATTTGTTGTTGTTCATTAAATTTAAGCATTTTTCCACCTCTAAATTTTACTTTTTAAAACTTGATCAAAGTCATCAAAAATACGGTTATTCAGATCGATCCCTTTAGCACCTGCCCCGAGATAGGAGAAAATTTGGAACGGAATAACTAAAAGCAAAGAAGAAAAAGTTTCTTCACATGCTACATCCAGCCCAAGTGTATCGGGATTCTTTGCTACTGCTGTGGTGATCGTATAAGCTTTTCCTACATGAGATTCTATATAATCATGCAATAGTTGGGCTCTTGATTGATTCGAGCTTGGTGCTTCTATAAAGAAGAGCACATGTTGATGATTGGCTTCAAGATAAGGTCCGTGCATATAAGCTTCCAATTCAAACCCTTGAGAAGGCACTCGAATGGTTTCGGTGAATTTCGTTTCAAATTCTTTAGCGGTTCCCCAGTTTGGTCCATAACCGACTGCCACAAACCGATTCGCTAGTTTAAAGATGCTTGCGTTTTTCTCAAAAAAATCAATCGTTTTAGCTATAACTTGCGGAATGGCCTCAATCATCTCCTCTAACTGGTTTTTGGTCATCGACACTTGTTCATCGGATAGTATTCCTTTACTGTAACCAATAGATACCCCCATTAAATAGAGTTGTAATACCGTTGCTACATATCCTTTTGTCACGAATCCAACGGTTTCGATCCCAGTTCCTAGATCAATTCTTTCGTTTGCTTTTTGAGCCAGAAGACTTTGGGAATCACTACTTAAACTGATTGTGTAAAAACCTTGTTCGGACAAATGCGCCACTGCATCTATAGTAGAGGTACTTTTTCCGCTTTGAGAAACCGCCAAAACTGTCTCTATTTCTTTAGAAAGATGTCCGTAATGATTAAAGTGGTATGGCTCTTCAATAGTGACAGTGATCCCCGCTAATTTCTCCATCGCGTACTTTGCTGCTAAACAGGCATTTGAAGAAGAACCTGTTGCCAAAATCAATAGATGTTCGATCGCAGCTCTTTTTTCTTCTTTTTTAGGAACAAATTCCTGCAAGATCTTAACTAATGTTGCTTGCTCTTCCTGTATATAGTCCATCATTGTTGCCACAACAATTCCTCCTTAAAAGAGTCCAATCAAGGATCCCAAAATACCTAAGACTGCTAATCCAAGCAGGATAATCAACGGTTTGACTTCTTTTTTCAAAAGATAAAAGACAGCGCCAAATGCACCTAATGATAAAATTTTCGGTACGATATCATCAAAGATACTTTGTACCGTAACCGCATTCTCTCCTGAACCGATCTGCAACGGAATGTTGATATCAATCATCGTAGCGGTCATTCCTCCTACGACCATCAACCCAATAATCGCCGCGCCATAGGTTAAGCTTTCCATCAAACCGTTTTCCTGAATTTTCTTTAAAAATCCCGATCCAAGTTTATATCCCCAACCAGTCGCAAAATAACGAAATAGTAGATGTGGGACATTGAAAATCAATAGAAACAGAATCGGACCTAGTATATTCCCTTGTAATGCCAATGAAGTTCCTACCCCTGTGGCAATTAACCGTAACGTTCCCCAAAAGAAAGAATCGCCAATCCCTGCTAAAGGCCCCATCAAAGAAGTCTTGATGTTTTCGATTGCTGATGAATCAAAATTCGGATCATTGCTATTTTCTTCTTCCATCGCCGCGTTGATTCCTAAAATAAGCGTGACGATATGCGGGGTCGTGTTGAAAAATTCCAGATGTCGTTTCAACGCATCAGCCATAGATTCTTTTGTTTTATAGAGTTTCTTCAAAATCGGAATCATAGCATAGACATAAGCTAAATTCATTTGTCGCTCATAGTTCCATGAGAACTCCATTTGAAATGAACGCCAAAAGACATGATTCAACTCTTTCTTGGTAATCTCGGGTTTCTCATTAGAAGTCTTCTTCATCATCAAGTACCTCCCCTGAAGTCATTTGAACAGATTGCCCTTGTTCACGAATGTTTCTTAAATTCACAACTACAACAGCAGTTATCGCTCCAAAGATCGCAATTCCCGTAACAGGAATCTCTAAATAAGCTGCTAATGCAAAACCTAAAAAGAAATAAGGAGCAACTTGTTTGTTGATCAGCAACCGAGCCAACATGGCAAACCCTAAGGCTGGAATCAAACCAGTTGCAACTGATAATCCATTCTGTACAAATACCGGAATCATCTCCAATAACTTACTAATCGTATTGCTGCCCACCATGAAGGAAATCGTAACTATAAGGGCTAACATCAAAGACAAGCCAAAACCGGCTAATAAGTGCATTCGTTCCACACCTTTGTAATTCCCATCAGTCGCGTATAAATCAGCTTTTTGGTTCATCATTGGAATAAGCAGGCCTAAGTATACATTTTTCAGGATTAGCGTTAATGTAGCGATTGGAAGTCCTAATAGTAAAGCTGTCTCAGTTCCCGCTCCTGCTGTAATTGCGAATGCTGTGCCAAGAATTCCTCCTGTTACAACATCTGGTGGGATAGAAGCACCTACAGAAAACGAACCAATAAAAGCTAATTCCAGTGTGGCACCCATAATAATTCCTGTGTTTACGTCCCCTAATACTATTCCTGTAAACACCCCAGTAACAATCGGACGCGACAGTAATGATGTTCCCAATGCGTATTCAGACTGCGCAATAAATGCAACAATTCCAAGTAATATTGCTTGCAGCATCTCTTTTGCCCCTTTCTTTATAAAACATCTTCGACAGCGACTTTTTTATCCGAAGGTACTTGACGGATATCGACAGCAATTCCTTTATCAATCATTTTTTTCAAAATTTCTTCCTCCGCAGGTAAAATATTAACTGCCTTTCCAATATTCTTAGTTCCTTCTTTGGCTTTGATCCCACCCAAATTGACTTTAGTGATTTCTGGATAGTGTTCTGCTAATCTATAGGCATCCTCGATGGAATCTACTACGATGAACAATTTGTATTTATCGGTCACGCTGCTTTGTAATGCTTGGATGGAATCCTCAATTGTTTTAATCACCAGTTTGACGCCTTGCGGTTTTGCTAGTTTGATCGCTGTCTTACGAATATCATTTGTCGGCACATCATCATTGGCAATCAAGATGCAATCTGCGCCTAAATTTTGCGTCCAGGAAAATGCGACTTGTCCGTGTAATAGTCGATGATCGACTCGTGTCAAAATAATCATGTTGACCCTCCTAAAATTCTTCTTCTTCGATTTCTTTTTCTACACTATCATTACAAAACTGGATCATCTCTTTCGAATTGGCTAGCGTTTGGTGGATCGTTTCTGAGATTGCACCTCCTCTTTGAAATTGTGTCGTCAATTCAATCAACAATGGCAAATTCAAGCCTGCAATCAAGTAAAAATTTGGTTGTTGGATATAACGCAAAAATTCATTGTTCACGCTACCGCCGAAAATATCTGTGATAACGATCACTTCAGAATGTTTATATGTTTGCATCAGGGTATCCACCGTTGTCGTCAGATCAAATGTTTCTTCCACATAGCAGTCAATCGCAACGACTGATTGTTTTTTACCGCAGATAAGTTCTAACGAATGTAAGATTCCTGATGCAAATCTTCCGTGTGATGCTAAAATAACGATTTGTTCCACTGCTTTCACCTCACTTTGCTCCAAGTTACACCTTACTAAACGCAAAAAGCGTGCCAAAAAAAGTGGCACGCTTTTCTTATTGATTAAAAGTCCGCTTCACCCATTGAATAATCAGTGTTTCCAAATAAAACATCATAAATGTAGCAAACTTCAGATTCCGGTATCGCGACACTGTAAACCTTCTCAATGACACTAAACGCTTTTTTGATTTCATTCAGCTGTTTTTCATGACACTGGAGTAATGTGTTGCTAGCATGATAATTATCAATGGCTTCGTTTCGAATAAGACGTTCAATCAAGCAACTCGTATGGACAAACAACGCAAGTTTGCGATCATTGGTGATCCGTTGCTGCCACATGCGTTCCAAATCTCCCGCGAAAAATTCCATTTGGGAAATTACTTTTTCTGTATCTAGAATCGTTACCGATTGAATCACTCGATTCAATGAAAAGTTTCTTACTAATTGATTGTTCACATAGGCGATCATCTCTTCATCCAATTCTTCCTTTAACCAACTTAATAACACTTCTGTCCCAGCGCCTGAAATCAGTTCTTCTAAAGAAATAAAAGGAGCCAGCTCTTGGCGGGGTTTAGTGGTTCCTATAATACCAACAACATCATAAGATGTTAATATCTGTTTCATATGTTCACTATTTTCCAACTGGTTGAATTCATAAGGAAGGATCAGAATCTGTAAATGATCAGGAATACTTTTTTCTAATAAGGTGGAGATTTGAACAGCGGTTCCAATTCCAGTTGAACAAGTCGTAATGACAACTTTCTCTTTTTTCACTTTCGGAAGAATGATCTCCCATTCATTTTGGTGGTAAGCATTTACCCGCTCAGGAATCTCTCTCAACGAAACGTTCTGCTGAATGCATTCTCCGACAGCGAGGGCTACACTTGTCGTTACATTGTTCATCATGACAATCGGTACCGTCAATTCTGGAATATATTGATAGACTTCTTTCAAAGAACCCATGTCGAACAAGACAACGAGTCCATTAGATACATCGTTTTTCTGAATATATGCGGTGACCCTTTCCGCAATTTGCTTAGGAGTAACTTCTAATGGCATATCAAAAGATTGAAAAACCGATTCATTCAGTAAGCGATTCGCAACATTTGCGATACTGCTGGCGGTTGCATAGCCATGGGCTACTATGATGCTTCGTGGAAGCAACGTTTCTTTGGAATATCCCATATCGTTGATATAAAGTGTAAAAATGATTCGGTCCATACTCGTTAGTTCAATATCCAATGCGTTTTGTACTAAACCTATCAGATTTTCGGTGTAGCGATCACTTGTAGAATAATGCTTCTTAACACTTTTCAACAGGTCTTCTGTCAATAAAAGTTTGTCTTGATCATCTGGCAGCCACTCCACATTTCTGCGCAGCCACAAATAATAACTGATCGTATAAACCATACTACCGTTAAAGCTGATTTGGAAAGAATGCTCGATTTGCTCCATCATTCGCTGAACATGCTCTGTCACAAAAATCATTGTCCGCTGTTTTTGTTCCTGCTTATGGTCAAATAATAAATTTTCAAACAGCCTTTCAATCACTTTAGAAATAGGAGGGACAGCTGTCGCAAAGTCCTGTCCCGCCTGGACATAATTGAACAAAATCTGTTCATACGTTTGAATGATTTTTTGCTGTTCTGGCTCACTTTCCGCAGTTAGCTGCTGAATTTGTGTTTGCCCATCAATAAGAATCGGTTGCATCATCACTAATTCATTGGGTTCCTTTGTCAACTGCAATAACTGTTCTGGTAAATGATACACAGTGACCGCTATTTTTTTCACCTCCCGTTTTAGACTGGCTGTATAGCTTTTAGCTGTAATAATCTTAATCATACTTTTCAATTCACCGACATTCCCAGAAAAATGACTAGTCGTTAATATTTCGATTACTTGGGGCGAGAGCTCCAAGGGCAGGCCAATACGCTTTTGCTCGTCAAAGAATGCTTGCAAGGTCAGCTGTTTCCGTTCGGAAATCGTCCGTTCTTCCAAAGCAGGCAGTGTTGCTTGAATTGGGATTCGTCGCAAAAAGGTTGTTAGAAATGTTTGTTTCAAATCTTCGGTCGTCGCAAACACCAGCCGACAATCCACTGGGATTGACCGGCTCGTATCCCCCATTCGATAGATAACTCCCTGATCCATAAAAGTGAATAATTTTTCCTGTCCTTCGGCATTCAGTCGATGAACTTCATCTAGGAATAGTACCCCGCCGGCTGCTGCTTCAAATGCACCTCTACGATCTTCTTCTGCTCCAGTGAAGGCTCCTTTCACATGTCCAAATAAATTACTCGTCAATAAATCTTGGTTGTTGGCATACTGCGCGCAATTGATCGTGATCAGCGGAGCATCGCTCTCTAATAATTCATTTTCCACACAATAATGATGGAACATTTTTACAAGAAAACTCTTCCCAGTACCACTTTCCCCCGTCAGCAAGAAGGGAAGCCCACCATTTGGATAGAAGGCTGCCATCTTGATCTGTTCAATCACTTCTGCCAGACTGCCTTTGCTGCCGATTACACTGGAAAAGAAATCTTCTTTTCGATCAAAAAAGGGCTTTTCTGCTCCAACAGCAGCTAGACTATCATATACGTTTTGGGTTAAGGGATAATTTTGGATTTCAAATGCCTGTTTATGAAAAAAATACACTGGCCGGGTAGTAATTTTTACTAGATGTCTTTCTTCCGTTAACTGATTTAAATAGTGACTGATCGTGTTTCTCTTGACTGAAAACTTCTCAGCAATATCCTTCGCGGTGAAAATATCGCTTACATTTTCGATAGAGAAAAAAGCTGTTTGATTTTGTAAGTAAGCAAGTAATTGTTCTTTCATCGTCGTTCTCCTTGTCCTCTTTATCTGATTATCATAACTTAAAAGGCTAAGACTTGCTATACAATGCATAATAGAGTAATTATT
>Ga0256408_1000274_pt1 | contig 50825 bp, 43 predicted proteins | sample PhyAR1_FD_185998 | JGI IMG/M metagenome (GOLD analysis project Ga0256408, IMG submission 185998) | Leaf surface microbial communities from alfalfa plants in UC Gill Tract Community Farm, Albany, California, United States - DLSL A.R1 | ecosystem: Host-associated > Plants > Phyllosphere >...
GGAAGCTAAGCCTCTCAGCGCCGATGGTACTGCAGGGGGGACCCTGTGGGAGAGTAGGACACCGCCGGACTTCTTCTAACGAAATGGCCACCCAAAGCTGGGTGGCCATTTCGCATTTACGGGTAGATTTTCCCGGGGAGGACAGTCATGTCGATGGACGACGCGAACGATCGCAAGGGCACTCACGGAGGCTCGGGCGGCCGCGCGTCCGGTCGCGGGCCGTCCTCGGGCGGAGACTCGCGCGGGGAGCGCCCCGCCCGACGTGACGGTGACCGTCCCTTCCGCCGAGACAACGACGGCCGTCCACCCCGTGATGGTGACCGCCCCTACCGCCGCGATGGCCAGGGCTCCGGACGTCCCGCGCGCGACGGCGATCGTCCGTTCGGCCGCGATGGCCAGGGTCGGCCGGCTCGTGACGGTGGTCGACCGTTCAGCCGGGACGGCCAGGGCTCCGGGCGTCCCGCGCGCGAGGGCGATCGGCCCTTCCGCCGAGACAACGATGGTCGTCCTTCGCGTGACGGGGACCGGCCGTTCCGCCGTGATTCCGGCGGATCCGGCCGTCCCGTGCGTGACGGTGACCGTCCGGTTCGGCGCGACAACGACGCCCGTCCGCCGCGCGACGGCGACCGTCCGTTCCGGCGCGACGGTGAGCGTCCGTTCCGGCGCGACAATGACGCCCGTCCGCCGCGCGACGGCGACCGTCCGTTCCGGCGCGACGGCCAGGGTTCGGGTCGTTCGGCTCGCGATGGCGATCGCCCGGTGCATCGGGATGGCGAGGGCCGTCCCCCTCGCACGTTCGGCGGGCGGCCTCAGCGGGACGGCGAGCGTACGTACGGTCGTGACGCTCGGGGCTCCGGTCGTCCGCCGCGCGACGGTGACGGAACCGGTCGTCCCCGGCGGGATGGCGAGACGCGCGGGTTCGGCGGGGGCGACCGTCGTCCCTCGGGCGACCGTCGTCCCTCGGGCGATCGTCGGCCCGGTGCCGGCGCACCCCGGCGTTTCGACCGCGAAGACTCTCGCGCCACCCGGCCGCCGCAGGATCGGCGAGAGCGTGGACCGGAGATCCCCGAAGAAGTCACGGCCTGGGATCTGCCCGGTGCCGCGCGCAATGAACTGAAGACGCTCAGCAAGGACAACGCCGAGAACGTCGCTCGTCACCTGGCCATGGCGGCGCGTCTCATCGACGAAGACCCGGCTCTGGCCCATCAGCACGCCTTGGCGGCTTCTCGCAGCGCCGGTCGCGTGGGCGTGGTCCGCGAGACCGTCGCCATCACGGCGTACGCGGTCGGTGACTTCGCCCTCGCCCTGCGCGAGCTGCGTACGCACCGTCGCATCACCGGTTCCGACGAACAGCTCCCGCTCATCGTGGACAGCGAGCGTGGGGTCGGTCGGCCGGATCGTGCGCTCGAGGAAGGCCGCGCGGTCGATCGCGCGACGCTGTCGGTGCCGGTGCGGGTCCAACTCGCCATCGCGATGTCGGGCGCTCGTCTCGACCTCGGTCAGACCGAGCGTGCCCTGCAGGAGCTCGAGATCCCCGAAGCCGACCCGGACCGCGCGTTCGAGTGGAGCCCTGCGCTGTTCTCAGCGCGGGCCGCGGTGCTCGAGGAGCTGGGCCGTCATGCCGAGGCGTCCGAATGGGAACGCCGTGCCGAGATCGCCTCGGACGCGCTCGACGCCGCCTCCGGCATCGCGGATCGTGAGGTCATCGTGGTCGAGGAGATCGACCTGATCGACGACGACGGTGGTGTGGACGTGGCATCCGGAGTCATCCCTGTCGCCGAGATCATCGACGACACGGTGGTGGCCGATGATGCCTCCGCCGATGACGCGCCGGTGAGTGTCGACGTGGCCGCTGGGGACGAGCCCGACGCGCCCGACGAGGACGCGACGGAGGACCCGCGGTGATCTTCGGCCGCGGCAAGCCGCAGGAGCCGACCCCGCTCGACGGTGTCGACGTGGTTCTCGCGGACCTCGACGGGGTCGTCTACGCCGGCCCGGGTGCGCTCCCGCACGCCGTCGACAGTCTGAATCGCGCTCAGGACGAGGGGCGCCGGCTCGGTTACATCACGAACAACGCGTCGCGGACCGACGCAACGGTCGCGGAGCACCTGTCCTCGCTGGGGCTGCGGGTCGCCGCCGACGACGTCGTGACGAGCCCGCAGGCGGCGATGCGCCTCATGCGCGACCTGGTTCCGGCGGGATCGACTCTGCTGGTCATCGGCGGCGAAGGACTCGTCGTCGAGGTCGAGAAAGCCGGCTTCGTGGTGACGCGCAGCGCCGAGGACTCGCCCGCGGCAGTGGTGCAGGGCTTCGCGCCCGAGGTGGGGTGGGCTCAGCTGGCGGAAGCGGCGTACGCGCTCGCCACGCCCCCCGAAGAGGGCGGAATCCCGTGGGTGGCGACGAACACGGATTGGACGATCCCGCAGGCGCGAGGAATCGCCCCGGGCAACGGCACCCTCGTCTCCGCCGTGCACACCGCGGTGGGACGCCTTGCCACCATCGCGGGAAAGCCCGAGCGCCCGATCTTCGACGAGGCCGTGACGCGGACCGGTGCCACGAAGCCGTTGTTCATCGGTGATCGCCTCGACACCGACATCCAGGGTGCCCGCGCGGCGGAGATGGCGTCGCTGCTCGTGCTGACCGGGATCGACCGTCCGAAACAGGTTCTCGCGGCACCGCCGTCACAGCGCCCTGACTACATCGTCGCCGACCTCCGTCAGCTGTTCGAGCCGTACCCGGCGACGATCGTCAAGGGCGAACGGACGCGTGTGGGGGACGCCGTCGTCGAGATCGACGGCGTGGACCTCCGGATCGTGTCCGAGGGCTCGCGGCAGATCGACCTCCTCCGTGCGGGGGCCGCCGCGATCTGGAACTCGGGCCGCGCGATCTTCGGCTTCCGCGTCCCGGAGCAGCTCTACGCTGATCCGTTCCGCGTGCGGTGACGCCGGTAGCATGGCATCCATGTCGGACAGCCGAGAGAACGAGGCCGACCCCGAACTGATCAGCCGCCTGCGTGTCATCGAGGAGCAGCCGCTGGATGCTCGGGCCGAGGCCTACGCGGCCGTCCACGACGAGCTGGCGCGCCGACTCGAGTCCGGCCCGGCCGATCACGTGTCGTCTGCGCACGCATGACCCGACTCGATGCCGAGCTCGCGGCCCGGGGTCTGGCGCGGTCGAGGTCGCACGCGACGCAACTGATCGCCGCCGGCGAGGTGAGCGTCGACGGGCGTGCGGTCGTGAAACCGTCGGCCCCGGTCGACGCGGACAGCGTGATCGAGGTCGCGAGCCCGGACCATTACGTCAGCCGGGGAGCGCACAAACTCCTCGCGGCGCTGGACGCCTTCGCGATCGAGGTGGAGGGCCGCGTCGCACTGGACCTCGGCGCCTCGACGGGCGGCTTCACGCAGGTCCTCCGCGAGCGCGGGGCGCGGCCGGTGATGGCGGTCGACGTCGGCCACGGCCAGTTGTCCACAGCCCTCGCCGCCGACCCGGACGTGGTGTCGGTCGAGGGGTATAACGTGCGGTTCATGACAGCCGCTTCCCTCGCGCAGGCCACCGGCGTCGCCGAGCGGCCCGAGGTCGTCACCGGCGACCTCTCCTTCATCTCCCTCCACCACGTCCTGCCCGCGGTCGTGGAGACAGCCGCCCCCGACGCGGACGTCATCCTGCTGGTGAAACCGCAGTTCGAGGTCGGCCGCACCGCCGTCAAGGGCGGACTCGTCACCGACCCTGCGCTCCGGTCGGACGCGGTCCACTCCGTGCTCTGGGCGGCGTGGGACGCCGGTCTCACGACCCGAGGCCTCATCTCTTCGCCCATCGTCGGAACCCACGGCAACCAGGAGTACGTCGCGTGGTTCTCGGCCTCCCACGGCACCGACCCCTCAGAATGGGAGAGCACCGTGACCCGACTGACCGGAAGCCGATGACCCCCAGCGATCGCCGAATCCTCCTCGTCGTCCACGCGCGCCGTGACGACACCGTCCAGGCCGCCGAGCGCATCATCTCCGCGGTCCTCGCGGCGGGCGCCGTACCCGTGGTCTCCGCGGAAGACCGCCCCGAGCTCGCCGAACGGCTCTCCCTCGAGGGCGTTGCGACGCTCGGCGTCGATGCGGGCATCGACGATGTCGAGCTCGCCATCGTGCTCGGCGGCGATGGAACGATCCTGCGCGCCGCGGAGATGGTGCGCGGCAGCACCGCTCCCATCCTGGGCATCAACATGGGTCACGTCGGCTTCCTCGCCGAGATCGAACGCGACGACATGGACGACGCGGTGCGGCGGGTCATCGCCCGCGACTACACGGTCGAAGAACGTCTGGCCCTCGCGGTCAAGATCCAGGATGCCGAGGACAGGGTCATCTACGAGACCTGGGCATTGAACGAGGCCACCGTCGAGAAGGCGAGCCGGGAGCGCATGCTCGAAGTCGTGATGGCGGTCGACGGACGCCCTCTGTCGTCGTTCGGGTGCGACGGGGTGGTCATCGCTACTCCCACCGGCTCCACCGCGTACAACTTCTCCGCCGGAGGCCCGGTGGTCTGGCCGACCGTCGAGGCCATCGCCGTGGTTCCCCTCTCCGCGCACGCGCTGTTCGCACGGCCCCTCGTGGTGGGTCCCGATGCCAGCGTGGCGGTCGAGGTCCTCGAGCGCACGAGCGGCAGCGGCATCCTGTGGTGTGACGGTCGACGCTCCCACGACCTTCCCCCGGGGGCACGGGTCGTGGTCCGCCGGTCGTCGCGGCCGGTGCGCCTGGCGCGGCTGCATCCCGCGGCGTTCACGGAGCGGCTCGTCCGCAAGTTCCGCCTCCCGGTCACGGGCTGGCGCGGTACCGCAGGAGGTGCCTCGTGATCGAGGAGATGCGTCTTCGCGACCTGGGGGTCATCGCCGATGCGACGCTCCCCATCGGGCGCGGGTTCACGGCGATCACGGGTGAGACCGGCGCCGGGAAGACCATGGTCGTCACCGGCCTGGGCCTTCTGCTGGGCCAGCGTGCCGACTCCGGCGCGGTGCGCAAGGGCGCGGCCCAGGCGACCGTCGAGGGCGTGTGGCTCGTCCCCGAGGACGGCTCCGTGGCCGGGCGTGTGCGCGAGGCCGGCGGTGACGTCGAGCCCGTCGGCGGCGGATCGGCCGAGCTCTACCTCGGGCGAACGGTCTCGAGCGAGGGACGCGGGCGCGCCACGGTGGGCGGGCGCACCGCCCCGGCCGGGGTCCTCGCCGATCTGGCCGATGATCTGGTCGTCGTCCACGGACAGTCCGATCAGCTTCGGCTGAAGTCTGCGTCCGCGCAACGGGACGCGCTCGATCGCTTCGGGGGTTCCGTCGTCACGACGGCCCGCGAGGCGTACCGCGCGGCATGGGAGACCTGGCGGGCGCTGGACGCCGAGCTGAACACGCTCACCGCCGATCGGGACGAGCGCGCTCGCGAGGCCGCACAGCTGCGCACGGCGATCGCCGAGATCGAGGCCGCCGCCCCCGTCGCGGGCGAAGACGAGGAGCTCGCCCGGCGGGCGGAGCGTCTCGCGAACGCCGAAGAGCTGCGGCTCGCCGCCGTCACCGCCCACGCGGCGCTCTCGAACGAGGACGGCACGCCCGACGTGATCACGCTGCTCGCCGAGGCGCGACGCGCCCTCGAGCGCATCGCCGGGAGCGATGAGGCCCTCGCCGCGATCGGAGAGCAGGTCGCCGACCTCGGATACCGTGCCACTGACGCGTCCGTCGCCCTGTCGGGTTATCTCGCCGATCTCGACGAGTCGGGACCGCACGAGCTGGCCGCCGTCGACGAGCGTCGTGCGGTCCTCGCCGGGCTCACCCGCACCCACGGATCGTTGGATGCCGCACTCTCGCTGCTCGAGACCGGCTCGGCGCGGCTCGTCGAGTTGGACGACGACGGCGACCGCCTGCAGCGGCTGGAGACGCAGCGCGATGCCGCCGCCCACGCACTCGACGAGGCCGCCGAGACGCTGACCACCGCGCGGCGCGAGGCCGCGGAGCGCCTCGGCGCCGCCGTGACGGAGGAACTCCACGCCCTCGCCTTGCCCGACGCCCGCCTCACGGTCGACGTGGCACCCGCCCCGGCGGCCGGACACGGGCGCGACGAGGTGTCGATCCTTCTCGCCCCGCACCCCGGCGCCGATCCGCGACCCGTGTCGCGGGGCGCATCGGGTGGTGAGCTCAGCCGCGTCATGCTGGCGATCGAGGTGGTGATCGCCGGAGTCGACCCCGTCCCCACGTTCGTCTTCGACGAGGTCGACGCCGGAATCGGCGGCGCGGCCGCGATCGAGGTCGGGCGCCGTCTCGCACGCCTCGCCGAGTCGTCGCAGGTGATCGCCGTCACCCACCTCGCGCAGGTGGCGGCGTTCGCCGGAAACCATCTCACGGTGGTCAAGGGCAACGACGGTGCGGTCACGGCATCCAGTGTCCGTCGGCTCGACGGAGCGGAGCGCGAGGCCGAGATGGCGCGCCTGCTCTCGGGGCTGAGCGACTCGGATGCCGCGCTGACGCACGCGCGGGAGCTGCTCGAGACCGGGCGTACCTCCGCCTGATCCGAGCGATCGACCCGCGATCGTCACGACCCCGTGACGCGGATGTCGGAGGGGAGTGCCAGACTGCCGGACGAAGCGGAGATCGTCCGCGAGACCACCGGACAGATGCGACTGATAGGATCGAAGCCCGTGATGCAGACTTCGGACGCGGCGGGAAATTCAGACGACAAGACCTTCACGACGAAGCACATCTTCGTCACCGGAGGCGTGGTGTCCTCCCTGGGTAAGGGCCTGACGGCGGCGAGCCTCGGCAACCTTCTCACGGCTCGTGGGCTGCGTGTGGTCATGCAGAAGCTCGATCCGTACCTCAACGTCGATCCCGGAACGATGAACCCGTTCCAGCACGGCGAGGTCTTCGTGACCGACGACGGAGCCGAGACCGATCTCGACATCGGGCACTACGAGCGGTTCCTCGACATCGAGCTGAGCCAGGCGGCGAACGTGACCACCGGCCAGATCTACTCGCAGGTGATCGCGCGCGAGCGCCGCGGCGAGTACCTCGGCGACACGGTGCAGGTCATCCCGCACATCACCGACGAGATCAAGCGCCGCATGCGCCTGCAGGCCAGTGAGAGCCCGCAGCCCGACGTGATCATCACCGAGATCGGCGGCACGGTCGGTGACATCGAGTCGCAGCCCTTCATCGAGTCGGCGCGTCAGATCCGCCACGAGCTGGGCCGCAAGAACGTCTTCTTCGTCCACGTCTCGCTCGTGCCCTTCATGGGTGCCTCGGGCGAGCAGAAGACCAAGCCCACCCAGCACTCCGTCGCGACGTTGCGCTCGATCGGCATCCAGCCCGATGCTCTGGTGCTGCGCAGCGACCGCCCCGTCACCGAGTCGAACAAGCGCAAGATCGCGCTCATGTGCGACGTCGACGAGGACGCGGTCGTCAACGCGATCGATGTGCCGAGCATCTACGACATCCCGACGATGATGCACGACCAGGGCCTCGACGCATACATCGTCGACGCCCTCGACATCGACAAGGCCGCCGACGTCGACTGGTCGCGCTGGCAGCGTGTGCTGCAGGCGGTGCACAACCCCAAGCACGAGGTCACGATCGGCCTGGTCGGCAAGTACATCGACCTTCCCGACGCCTACCTCTCGGTCACCGAGGCGATCAAGGCCGGTGGCTTCGGCCAGGAGACGCACGTGAAGATCACGTGGATCCCGTCCGACCTCTGCGAGACCCCCGAGGGAGCGGCGAAGGCCCTCTCGGCGGTCGACGGCATCATCGTGCCCGGCGGCTTCGGCATCCGGGGTATCGAGGGCAAGCTCGGAGCGCTGCGCTTCGCGCGGGAGCAGGGCATCCCGACGCTCGGCATCTGCCTGGGCCTGCAGTGCATGGTCATCGAGTACGCGCGCACCGTCGCCGGGCTCGAGGGAGCCTCGTCGAGCGAGTTCGACCCCGACACCGCGCACCCGGTCGTGGCGACCATGGCCGAGCAGGTCGACATCCTCGAGAGCGGTGACCTGGGCGGCACGATGCGTCTGGGCCTGTACCCCGCGGACCTCGCCGAGGGCTCACTCGCGGCCGAGCTGTACGGGGCGAACCGCATCTCGGAGCGTCACCGGCACCGCTACGAGGTCAACAACGCCTACCGTCAGCAGCTCAGCGACGCCGGGCTCGTGTTCTCGGGGCTCAACCCCGACCTCGACCTCGTCGAGTTCGTGGAGCTGCCCCGCGACGTGCACCCGTACTACATCGCCACGCAGGCGCACCCCGAGCTGCGCTCGCGTCCGACCGAGCCGCACCCGCTGTTCCGCGGGCTCGTCGGCGCGGCGCTCGAGCGTCACCGCTCGAGCGAGCTGTTCGACGTCGAGGAGGACTGACATGGAGGAGCTGCGCGACGAGCGGGTGGACCTCGAGATCGTCTCGACCGACCTCGTCTACGAGGGCGCCGTATGGAACGTGCGCAGTGACACCGTGCTGTACGGCGACGGTGAGATGACCCGCCAGTACGTCGAGCACCCCGGGGCCGCCGCCGTCGTGGCGATCGACGACGAGGAGCGCGTCGTGCTCATCCAGCAGTATCGCCACCCGATCAAGGAACGCGACTGGGAGATCCCCGCAGGTCTCCTCGACGTCGCCGGCGAACCTCCCCTCGACACCGCGAAGCGCGAGCTGACCGAAGAGGTCGATCTCGAGGCGGACCGCTGGCAGCACCTGATCTCGATGCACACCACCCCCGGCGGCAACGACGAGGTCGTGCACGTCTTCCTCGCCCGCGGATTGCGGTCGGTCGAGACCGACTACGAGCGCGAACACGAGGAGTCCGACATGCGCGTCGAGCGCGTGCCGCTGGCCGACGTCATCGACGGTGTGCTCGCGGGGCGTCTGCGCAACGGCATCCTGGCCACCGGTGCCCTCGCCGCGGCAGAGGTGCTGCGCCGCGAGGCCACCTCGGCCTGACGTGGAGCTCGAGCGCGCGGTCGAGGGCTACCTTCGGCACGTCGCGCTCGAGCGCGGTCTCTCCGACCACACCGTGGCCGCGTACCGGCGCGACCTCGCCGTGTACGTCGAGTGGCTGTCCGGCCGTGGGCTGGACGCCGTCGAGGCGGTGACCCCGGCGCTCGTCGCCGACTTCATCGCGGAACGGGCGGCGGCGGAGCCCCCGCCGGCGTCGTCGTCGCTCGCGCGGCTCCAGTCGTCGGTGCGGGGACTTCATCGCTTCCTCGTGCGCGAGGGCCGTGTCGACGATGATCCGAGCGGACGCCTGCGGCCGCCGAAGGCACCGCGGCGCCTGCCGAAGGCGTTGACGATCGGCCAGGTGAACGAGCTTCTGGATGCCGCGGGGCCCGCACCCGGATCGTCCGACGTCTCGGGGGCCGAGCCCGCCGCCGTGCGCGATCGCGCGTTGCTCGAGCTGCTGTACGCGACCGGCGCCCGTGTCTCGGAGATCGTGCATCTCGACGTCGACGACACCGTGCATGGCGACCTTTTGCGCGTGCGCGGCAAAGGAGACAAGGAGCGCGTCGTCCCGGTGGGGTCGTATGCGCGCGCGGCGGTCGAGGCGTATCTCACGCGCGTGCGCCCGGCACTCGCGGCGAAGGGCCGCGCCACGCCGCGGCTGTTCCTGGGGGTCCGCGGAGCGCCGTTGTCGCGTCAGAGCGCGTGGCTCATCATCCAGGCGGCGGCGGAGCGCGCAGGCCTCACCGCGCATGTCTCGCCGCACACGCTGCGTCACTCGTTCGCGACCCACCTGCTGCAGGGCGGCGCCGACGTGCGCGTGGTGCAGGAGCTGCTCGGGCACGCCTCGGTCGCGACGACGCAGATCTATACGCACGTCACGGTCGATGCGCTTCGCGATGTGTACGCCACCGCGCATCCGCGGGCGCGGTGAGCGGCAGACGTGTTCTCCGCGCGGGGTTCTTCCCGACATCGAGAGCGGCGAGAGGAATGAGCGAGCGCATGGGCATCGTCACGGAGAACCACACCGCAGGGAAGTGGTGGCTGTCGCTGCTCTACATCGCGGTGATCCTGGTTGCGTCGGTGTCGGGGATCTTTTCTCTCGGTATCGCTCCCTTCGTGTCGTGGAGTGAGGCCTCACCGGTCGACATCGTTCGCATGCTCTGCGCGGTCGTCGCCGCCGGGGGTGCGCCGCTGCTCACCGCGATCTGTCTGCGGGTCCGCGCGGTCCGGTCGCGTCTGCGTCCGGGAGCGGTGAGCATCGCCGCCAGCGGCGCCACCATCCTCGCCGTCGGATGGACCGTCATCGTGGTGGTCGGGTACCAGGAGAGTCCGGTCGACGTGTGGAGAACCCTGCCCTTGTCACTGGGCGTCTGCGCGCCGGTGGTCATCGTGGCGATCTGCGCGCTGACGATCTCGCGGTTCATCCAGCGCGATGATGCGCACCGCGTTGCGGCGGTCCGTGGCGCGGCTCTCGCGCCCTGAGAGACTAGGGGCATGACCGCCACCCTCGTCGCGCAGAACCTCACCGGGGGCCACGGGCACCGCACACTGTTCGAGGGTGTCGACCTCACGGTCGCGCCGGGCGACGTCATCGGCGTCGTGGGGGCGAACGGCGCGGGCAAGTCGACTCTGCTGCGTCTGCTCGCGGGCGTCGACGAGCCTCAGGGCGGGTCGATCAGCCTTGCGCCGGCCGATGCCTTCGTCGGCTGGCTCCCGCAGGAGCACGAGCGCGTCGCGGGCGAGACGGTGGCCGCGTACATCGCGCGTCGAACCGGAGCAGCCGAGGCGACGCGGGAGATGGATGCCACCGCGTCGGCGCTCGGAGACCCGACAGCCGTCGGAGCCGACGACGCCTACGCGACCGCGCTCGAGCGCTGGCTCGCGAGCGGCGCCGCCGACCTGGACGAGCGGATGCCGCAGGTGCTGGCCGACCTCGGACTCGAGGTGGGGCCGGATGCCGAGATGACCGGCCTCTCCGGAGGACAGGCGGCTCGCGTGGGCCTGGCCGCGCTGCTGTTGTCGCGCTTCGACATCGCCCTGCTGGACGAGCCGACGAACGACCTCGACCTCGACGGACTCGAACGCCTCGAGACGTTCGTGAAAGGGCTGCGCGGGGGAGTCGTGCTGGTCAGCCACGACCGGGAGTTCCTCGCCCGATCTGTCACCCGCGTGCTCGAGCTCGATCTCGCGCAGAACTCCCACCGCGTCTACGGCGGCGGGTACGACGCGTATCTCGAGGAACGTGCGACGCTGCGTCGCCAGGCGCGTGAGAAGTACGAGGAGTACGCCGACACCAAGGCCGATCTCGTCTCGCGTGCGCGGACGCAGCGGGAGTGGTCGAGTCAGGGCGTGCGCAACGCCATGAAGAAGTCGCCGGACAACGACAAGATCCGCCGCAAGGCCGCCACCGAGTCGAGCGAGAAGCAGGCGCAGAAGGTCCGTCAGATGGAGAGCCGCATCGCGCGGCTGGAAGAGGTGGAGGAGCCCCGCAAGGAATGGCAGCTCGAGTTCACCATCGGATCGGCGCCGCGATCGAGCTCGGTCGTGTCGACCTTGTCCGGCGCCCTCTTCCGGCAGGGCGACTTCGCGCTCGGTCCCGTCTCCCTCCAGGTCAACGCCGGGGAGCGGATCGGCATCACAGGCCCCAACGGTGCCGGGAAGTCGACGCTGCTGCGCGGCATCCTGGGTCGCCAGGCTCCCGACGAAGGGACCGCTTCGTTGGGAACGAGTGTGTCGATCGGCGAGATCGACCAGGCCCGGTCACTGCTGGTGGGGGAGCGCCCCCTCGCGGAGACGTTCGAGGGATTCGTGCCGGAGATGAACGCCGGCGAGGTGCGGACGCTGCTGGCGAAGTTCGGCCTGAAGGCCGACCACGTCACCCGGCCCGTGGACGGCCTGTCGCCGGGGGAGCGCACGCGGGCCGGACTCGCGCTGCTGCAGGCACGCGGTGTCAACGCGCTCGTGCTCGACGAACCGACCAACCATCTCGACCTGCCCGCGATCGAGCAGCTCGAGCAGGCGCTGGAGTCCTACACCGGCACACTGCTGCTCGTCACCCACGATCGGCGCATGCTCGCGGCGGTCCAGACCGACCGTCGGTGGCGCGTGGAGGCCGGGGTCGTCACCGAGCTCTAGCGGCGTCGCGCGCCGCCGCGAGGAACGCCGATCCTGTCGAGACACTCCGAGACGCCGGGTGCCTCACGGCGATGAGCGTTTCTCGCCGGGGGAGTCGGCGCGGGTCGAAGGTCAGCGGCCCTGACGCTTCTTGTAGGGCTTCGGCTGCCCCTTGACGATCGGGGCGCGGCCCTTGCCCTTCGACGCCTTCGCCTTTCCTCCTCCGGGGGACTTCTGCTTCGGTGCGGCGGGCGGGGCGTCGGCGATCCGGTGGTGCGCCTCCTCGAGCAGCAGGCGTCCCGCCGGGGTGAGCTGCGTCGGCGGGGTCCGTGAGACCAACGACTGCCCCACTTCCTCCTCGAGCTTGTCGATCGTCGTGTACAGCGATGCCAGGGGGATGCCGAGCTGCTCGGCCGAGCGCGGGAAGTGCAATTCCTCGGCGAGGACGGCGAACCGGCGGAGATGCTCGAGCTTCATGGCATCCATTCTCCCGTGTGGGGAGCGCAGGCGCGGGCGCCCCGTTCGCGTGAAGGTGGCGAGAGCACACGATCGGGTCGAGCGCACAGGTAGTTGGGCGCGGATTGCGCGTGATCTCGCGCGGATCGTGTGATCTCGCGCGCGCGAGCGGCGCGGAGCGGGGCGGCGCGACGGGTCAGGCGGCGGACGACAGGAAGCGGTCGGCGGTGCGCAGCGACAGCGCCATGATCGTCAGGGCGGGGTTCGCGGCGATCGCGGAGGGGAAGACGGAGTTGTCGCAGATCCAGAGGTTCGGGATCTCGTGCGAGCGGCCGTCGGCATCCACGACCCCGTCGGACGGGTCCACCGACATCCGGCACGTGCCGATGGTGTGCGCCGTGCGGGCGAGCACCGTGGTCTCGCGCGCACCCGCGGCCTCCATCACCCGCAGCATGAACGCCGTCGCGTGCGCGTCGATCGCCTTCTCGTTCGCGCCCGCGGTGAAGCTCACCCGGGCGCGCGGGATGCCGAACTCGTCGGTCTCGTCGACCAGCTCGAGACGGTTGTCGTCGGAGGGAAGACACTCGGCGTTGATGCCGATGCCCGCCATGAACCGCGCTTGATCGAGCTTCTGCATCAGCTCCGGTCCCCACAGGCCCCCGCCGCGCACGAGCGTCGTGGAGAAGGTCAGGGGCATGACCCCGAGGCTCTGCACCAGGTAGCCGCCGGCGAAGTCGGCGTCGGCGGGGCGCATCATGTCCTCGCTGATCAGCGACGACGGGTATCCGCGATGTCCGCGGACGGGCTCGTCGAATCGTCCCCACACCTGGGTCGCCCCGTGCGCGAGGAAGTTGCGGCCGACCTGTCCGTTGGCGTTCGCGAGGCCCGTGTGCAGGAGCAGGCGCGGCGTCTCGACGCCCCCGCCCGCGAGCACGAGCGACCGGCAGCGCTGACGCACGTCGACGCCGTGCTGACGGTAGACGACGGCCTCCACACGACCGCGCGCGTCGAGCTCGATCGCGTGCACCATCGCCTCGGCGCGGATCTCGGCCCCGGCGGCGACCGCCGCGGGCAGGTAGGTGTTGGCGGTGGAGGCCTTGGCATCCGTCCGGCACCCCTGGTGGCACTCGCCGCAGTTGACGCACGCTCCGCGCTCGCCGTGGTGGTCCTGCAGCCGCGCCCGGGTGAGGACGGCGGCGGGCGCATCGGCCCACCGCACGCCGAGGGCGTCGCAGCCCTTCGCGACGAGGTTCGCCGGTGCGTTGCGCGTCGCCGGGGCGTAGGCGTACCGGCGCGAGGGATCCCACGGGTACGGGCTCGGACCCGAGACGCCGATGTCGCCCTCGACGCGTTCGACGTACGCGAGCAGCTCCTCGGGATCGACGGGCCAGTCGCGGCCCTCGCCGGTCTCCGTGCGGAGCGCCAGGTCCCGTCGATCGGGGCGCGGGGTGAAGGCACCCCAGTGCAGCATCGATCCGCCGACGCCCCGCCCGCTGTTGTTCGGACCGAACGCGGTGGGGTCGTCGCCGCCGCTCAGGCGCTCGGACATCCAGTTGATCTCGACGGCCGCGGTCTCGTCGGGGGTGAGATCGTCGAGGGCGAAGTGGCGCCCGGCCTCGATCGCGACGACGCTGAGGCCCTTCCGCGCGAGCTCGGCGGTCAAGGGTGCGCCGCCCGCACCGGTTCCCACGACCACCACATCGACGGTCTCGTCTGTTCCGAACGTGCGCATCGCGTCGATGTTCATGCCGCGTCTCCCGTCTCCACGGTGCCGCCGACGCCGGCGGGCTCCCACTCCTCGCGTCTGCCCAGACGCAGTTCCACGTAGCCGCGCATCGGACGTCCTCCGGTCGCGAACCCGTCGTATCCCAGGCGCGCCATGCTCGCGGGGTGCGCGAGCCACTGGCGTACGAGATCGTTCCGGGCGTCTTCGAGCCACAGCTTCAGCCGGGCCGCATCGAGGGGGCCCTCGGCATCCGTCGTCCCCTCGATCGCCGCGCGCAGCACGTCCTCGCGCTCGGCGGGGGCCGTCGGCCACACGGAGGCGAGGGTGTCGAGTCCGGCACGGTACGCCTCGGGATCGGGCGGGAGCTCGGCGTTCCGCCACCCGTCGCCCTCGCCGCGCGCGAGCTGCGCGTCGACGCGGGCGGCGATGTCGATCGCGGGTCCCTCCTGCGGGACGACGAGGTCGGCGATCTCACGCAGCAGCGTCAGCTGCGCGAGGTCGAGCACCGCGGGAGCGTAGCCCCGGTCGTCGGGAACGGCCCGACGATTCAGGATGCCGCGCACCCGGGCATCCACGCGGTCGCCGGCGATGAGAGCGGCCCAGTCGTCGGGGACGACCGGTCCGAGCAGGACCTCGTCGGTCACGAAGCGCGCGATCGCCTCGGAGGCCTCGGGGGCGCGCTCGAGAGGGATCAGGTGGCCCGTGTCGTCGAGCGGGACGAAGCGCGCGCGGGGGTACGCCGACGAGAGCAGTCCGGGCTGAGCGGCGGCACCGAGGTCGGCGTCGTCCGTGCCCGCCAGGACGAGGACGGGCAGATCGAGGGTGCCGACCTCGCCGGAGGCGTCGACACGGCTGCCCGTGTCGAGCCACGCGCGCCATGCCGCGGGGGAGGTCCGTCGGAGGTCGGCGACGGCGTCGGCGTGTGCGGCGTCGTCGAGCGGCTCCGCCGTGTTCTGCGTGAGGAAGGTCTCGGCATCCTGATCCGAGATCGGTCCGTCGGCCACCCAGGAGAGCATGCGCTCGCGGCGCTCCTCGTCCATCGGCTCCGGACGCGGGGGCGAGGGGGCCATGAGCACCATTCCGGCGAGGCCCACCAGCGGTGCCTCTCCGCGCAAGACCCGGGATGCCACAAGGCCGGCGATCTTGCCGCCCATGCTGTGCCCGCCGAGCATCCAGCGGCCGCGGGCGTGGCGTGCGAGGTGATCGATCACGTGGTCGACGGTGGCGTCGAGCGACGAATCGGATGCCGACGCGAGCGCGCCGAAGCCGGGGAGGTCGACACCGTGGACGTCGACGGTGTCGTCGAGCAGATCGCGGAGGCGCGAGAACTCCTGGGCGCTGGATCCCAGCGCGTGGAGCAGGAAGAGGGTGACGGGCATGACTTCACGCTCGCGCACGCTCCGGTCGGGAACGGGCCGCTTGCCAATTCGGACGATTTGCGCAAGAGCGGCGCGCGCCGCGGGCGGAACTCCTGAGGAACGCGCGCGAAGCACGCGCTTCGCCCCGCCGAGCGCGGGGAGAACGCGAAGGCTCAGGAGTTTCGCCCGGGCGCCGGGATCACGGCGTGACCATGCCGCCGTTCACGTTCAGGGTCTCGCCCGACACGTAGCTCGACTCGGCGGACGCCAGGAAGACGAACGCGGGCGCGATCTCGGCCGGCTGACCCGCGCGCTGGTACGTGCTCTCGTCGTCGAAGTGCTCCATCTGGTCGTCGGAGACGCCCTGGCTCACCTGGAGCGCCGACCAGGTGGGCCCGGGAGCGACGACGTTGACCCGGATGCCACGGGGCGCGAGCTGCTGGGCCAACCCCTTCGAGAGGTTGTTGATCGCCGCCTTCGTCGCGGCGTAGTCGAGCCGATCCGGAGCGGGGACGTACGCCTCCAGCGACGCGGTGTTGATGATCGTGCCGCCCTCGGGCAGGTGCGCGAGCGCCGCCTTGGTGATCCAGAACGGGGCGAAGACGTTCGTGCGGAACGTCTGCTCGAACTGCTCGTCGGAGAGGTCGTCGACCTTCTCGACCATCACCTGCTTACCGGCGTTGTTGACGACGATGTCGAGACCCCCGAGCGCGTCGACGGCGCGGGCGACGAGGTCGCGGCACGCGTCGGCGTCGGTGATGTCGGTGGCGATCGAGACGCCGGTGCGGCCGGCATCCTGGATCTGGGCGAGCACGTGATCGGCGTCGCGCTGTTCGGCGGGAAGGTGCACGATCGCGACGTCGGCGCCCTCGCGGGCGAAGGCGATCGCGACGGCCCCGCCGATTCCGGAGTCCCCGCCGGTGATGAGCGCTTTGCGCCCCTCGAGCCGGCCGAGGCCCCGGTAGGACTTCTCGCCCAGGTCGGGCACCGGGGTCATGTCGGCCTGCACACCGGGCTCGGGCTGGTGCTGGATCGGGGGCTCGACCCGGGAGTAGCGGGTGACGGGGTTGTCGAAGGTGAACTGGTCGCGATCGTTGCTCATGCCCCGACGCTAGGCAGGACGAGCCGTGAGGGCGGGGGCCTTGACGCCGGAGCGGTCACCGTTCGGCGAGGAGCCCGTCGATGACGTCCGAGACGCGCTCGGCGGAGCGACGCCAGGAGAAGCGCGAGACGTTGGCGAAGCCCGCCTCGACCAGGCGCGCGCGCAGGGCCGCGTCGTCGACGAGCCGCGACATCGCGCCGGCGAGGTCGTCGACGTCGTAGGGGTCGACGAAGAGCGCCGAATCGCCGAGGACCTCGGGCATCGACGCCGCGCGGGCGGCGATGACCGGGCACCCGCACTGCTGCGCCTCGATCGGGGGGATGCCGAACCCCTCGTACAGCGAGGGGAAGACGAACGCGACCGCCCCGCGATACAGGACCGCCAGCTCGGCGTCGTCGACGCGGCCGAGGAACGTCACGCGTTCGTCAGCGACGTCGTAGCGCTGCCGGGAGAAACTGTTCGTCTGGCTTCCCACCACGCGCAGCTCGACGTCGGGGTGCGTCTCGGAGAACCGGGAGAACGCCGCCAGCATGCGTCCGAAGTTCTTGTGGACGTTGGGCGAGGACACCGCCAACAGATACGGGCGCTCGCCGCCGCCCGGTCCCGGCTGGAACCTGCCGTCGACCCCGTTGTGGATCACCGTGAAGCGCTCGCGCGGGATGCCGAAGTGCCCGGCGATCTCGTCGCGCGAGAACTCGCTGACGGTGAGCAGCCGCGCGCTGTGCGCGATCAGCCGCGGGACGACGATCCCGTACACGGCCCGGAACCGGCGGCCGAAGCTCTCGGGGTGCCGGACGTACGTGATGTCGTGGTGCGTGGAGATCTGCGGCCGGTACCAGATCGGGCCGGTACTGGCGAGATTCAGGATCGGGCGACGGCTCCGACGAGCGAAGAGGGGGAGGTCGATCTGCTCCCAGCCGTGGCCGTTCAGACGCCCGACTTGGACGATGCGGTCGCGGTCGAGCCCGGCATCGTCGAACGGGCCGCGCGGCACGGCGAGCACGAGATCGTCGCGCAGGGTCAGGAGTTCGCGCGTGATCTCGGTGGCGAAGCGTTGGATCCCGGTGGTGCGCTGCGTCAGGAAGCGCGCGTTGACGATCGTCACGACTTCGGTGCCGACGCGAGACCGGTCGTTCCGGCGTACAGCGCCAGCGAGTCCGTCCCGATGCGGTCGTCCGTCAGGGCGCGGTGCGCCCACTCCAGCGCCGCGGACGACATGCGCGCGCGCAGCGGAGGGTCGTCGAGCAGGCGCTCGGTGGCCGCGATCAGCTCGGCGGTCGTGCTCCGGACGAAGCCGGAGACGCCGTCGTCCACGCTGTCGCGATTACCGACGACATCGGAGACGACGGCCGGAATGCCCTGTGCCTGCGCCTGGATGAGCGAGAGCGACATGCCCTCCCACAGCGAGGGGAAGAGGAGGACGTCCATTGCGTCGATGAGCGAGACGAGCTCGTCGGGCGACACCCATCCCGTCACTCGCACGGGGGCGGAGCCCAGCCACCGGGCTTCGTCGGCGGGGGAGCCCCCGCCGATCCAGACGAAGTCGGCGCGGCCGTGCAGTTCTTCCGCCGCGGCCGCGAAGCGCCAGGGTGCCTTCTGGTGCGTGACGCGTCCGATCATGCCGACCACCGGACGGCGGTCGGGGTCGGCACGTCGCGGGGAGACGGCGATGCGGTCGGAGGCGACACCGGTCTGCAGGAGCCGAACGCGCGGGGGTCTCAGCGCCGCCTCGGCGATCGCGAACTCGGAGGGAGAGGTGAGCACGAGCGTGCTGCGTCGAGCGAGCACGGTCTCGATCACGCGGATGCCGAGACGCGCGATGCGCGGGAGATCGAGACGGAGGAAGGCGAAGCCGTGGGGGGAGTAGAACACCCGGTCGGGGCTCGCACGTCGCCGGAGAGCGGCGCGTGCGACCGCGCCCGCGATGCTGGAGTGCACGTGGACGACGTCGGCTTCTCGCGCCTCGCGCCGCACCGCCCGGTACAGCGCGAGGAGATCACGCCGGCGGCTGCCGGTCGACACGCGCGTGAGCCGCACCCCGGGGTGGAATCTCGCCCGCAGGGCATCGTCGGTGGGTGTCTCCGGGCGGGGGACGAAGAGCACGACCGTCTCGGCGCCCGCCTCGGTCTGCCGCCGCGAGATGCTGTCGACGAGGCTCAGCACGCCGCTCCCCATGGCCTCGGTCACGTGCAGGACGCGTGTCATGCCGTCATCCCCATCTGCGCCCACGTGCGTGCGACGCCCTCGGTGAGTGAAAGATCGCGGTCCTCGCCGAACTCTCCGACGAACCGCCCGACGTCGAGCACGACGTGGTCGACGAAGGTCGGGGGCTTGGGGACGACCTGGATCGGGAAGTCCCGCCCCACCACCTGCCGGACCGCCGCGAGGACCTCGCGCACCGAGTACCCGCGACCGCTGCCGAGGTTGTACGCGCGTTCTCGCGGCTCGGCGTCGACCATGCGCAGGATGCGACGGACGAGATCGTCGACGTGGATGTAGTCGCGCACCATGGACCCGTCACCGATCTGCACGACAGGTTCGCCGCGCTGGATGCGGTTCAGCGTGATCGGGATGATGCCCTGTCGCTTGGAGGGGTTGGCATTCGCGCCGTACGGGTTGGAGATGCGGAGGGACACGGATGCCAGGCCCTCGGTCGCGGCGTAGTAGTCGAGGTACCGCTCGACGGTGAGCTTGCCGATGCCGTAGGGCGACACGGGGGCGAGGGGCGCGGTCTCGGAGAAGACGGACCGGGCCTGCGGGCCGTAGATCGCGCCGCCGCTCGAGGCGTAGAAGACGCGTCCGACCCCGGCGCGGGCGCATGACGCGAGGAGCTCGACGCTCTGGCTCACGTTCGTGCGGAGGTCGAGAGTGGCGTCTGCGTCGACCGTCGCCGGTGTGGTGGTCGAGAGGAAGTGGAAGACGACCTCGTGCCCCTCGACGACGGCGGCGAGATCGGACGTGCTGAGGAAGTCGCCGGCGACGGTCGTGACCCGGGGCGACGCGAAGGAGCGGGTCCCGCGGCTGAAGCGGTCGAAGGCGGTGACCTCGTGCCCCGCCGCGACGAGCGCGTCGGTGAGACGGGAGCCGAGGAAGCCGTTCGCTCCGATGACCAGGCAGCGCGCCATCAGCGGGCGTCGCGGGGAGCGGTCGTGGACATGATGGCCCTCTCGGCGGTGTGTGGAGTCCGATCGCCGTCGGCGGTGTCGGGGCGCACCGGACGGGGGGACCGAGATCGCGGCGAGCGAGCAGGGGGCGCACCGCGCTCACGACTCTCGCGCCGGCCCCGCGCGGCGCGCGTCGCCCTGCGCCCGCGGCGCGGAGGGTGATCCTCGGGGGCGGACGGCCGAGGCGGCAGGCCCCGGTTGTCGACGGTCAGCCGCGGGGCGCACCCGGCGGTGCATCGTGACGGCGCCAGGGGAGGACGAAGGGACGGATGATGAAAAGCGGACCCACCGGGGGATTCACCAGTCGTCTCGCCCCGGGCCCGCTCTCGATCACCCTGAGGAAGAGCGCCCGAGCCACTCCCGAAGTCCCCGGCGGATCCGACGCAGCCGGGCCCGGGTCGCGCTCGTCAGGGGATCACCCGCGCGTCGGGCGGATGCCAGGGCCACGGCGTCCGAGGGCCACGCGAGCCGCAGCAGCAGACGCACCCGGATGCGGAGGGGCTCCGTACGCAGCGCGTGCCAGTACGCGTGGGCGCGGTCGGGCTGGGCCCGCCACGTCCAATCGCGGGGAACGCCGCCGTCGGCGAGGTCGTCCTCGGGCACGAGGGAGCGCAGCTCCTCGCGGAGGACGGGCACGGCGCCGAGTTCGCGCGCGCGCACGGGGGCACCGGGTGCGCGCGACAGAACCGATCGCGCGGCGTCGGAGATTTCGCGTGTCCGAGGGCCGCCACCGATCTCGGGTCGGACGAGGGTGACCGCGGCGAGCACCGCATGGGCGTCGACGGAGGGCACGGGTACGGGCACGCCGGCGTAGAGCATCGTCACGGCGTCGCGCGCCACGATCGCGAAAGCCTCGTCGTCGGTCACCGTCAGGCCCGGGATACGTCGGTGCACGTCGATCTCGCATCCCCACTCCGTGGGCGCGAGCGTGATCGAGTGATGGACCGACGTGCCCCACCAGGCGTCGGGCTCGCGCAGCCAGCCGCGTTCTTCCAGGGCGGTCGCGAGTTCGTCGCAGCGCGAGGGATCGCACCAGACGTCGACGTCTCCGGAGTGTTCGCGGTCCCGCAGGCCCTGGAGGTGCAGGGCGGGGCCCTTCACGAACGCGCAGGGGATGCCGCGCGCCGCCGCGACACGGGAGATGAGAGCGTAGACGAGCTCGTGCAGCGGCGACGTCAGGACCGGTGGGCGCAGGTCGACGATGCGGGCGGGATGCGTCTCGGCGAAGACGGCGAGACCGGCGTCGCGGAGCTCGTCGAGGAGCGCGCTCTCTTGGTCGTCGAATGCCGACGGCCCGACCGCCGCGCCGTCGACCAGTCGTCGCCAGAGCGCGGCGCCGTCGCCGACGAGGCAGACGGGCGGCCCCGCGTCCACGGGGACGACGAGGATCTCGGCCTCGGCGGCGAAGAAGGCGGAGCCGCGGACGTCGAGGGCGCCGTCAGCGATGGGGATCCACTGCGGGCCCGGGCGAGCGGGAGACGACATGGGCGACCTCGGGAGACGGCGGGTGGCCTCCCAGTCTCACGCGGTGGGGTCGGTCAGGGGCGGGAACGCCCCGGGTCGTCGGCGGCGTTGCGCTGCTTCTTCACCCGTGGGCGGCTGTGGAGTCACCCCGCCGATCCGGATGTGTCAGCGCACGCCGCCACGATCCACGAGGCGCGTGCGGACGAGGTGGTTGTGCGGCCCGGTCGCGGGGGTCGCGGCGCGGCTGAGGAGCGTCTCCGCGGCGCGGGTGCCCAGATCCGCGACGTCGTAGTCCACGATGCGCACGCGACGGGGGAGGAGTCGGGACAGCTCGAAGTCGTCGAACCCGGCCACCTCGACCTCTGCCCCGCGCGGGAGGATCGCCTCCAGCGCGCCGATCGTGACGCGGTTGTTCGCGCAGAAGACGGCGGAAGGGGGAGCGTCGGCCTCGAGCAGGCGCACCATGGCGTCGCGTGCCACCGCCGGGGTGTGGAGCCCATCGATCACGAGAGCGGGGTCGGCGGTGCGTCCGGCGGCGGCGAAGGCGTCCTCGACGCCCGCCCAGCGTTCGGACATCGTGTAGATCGTGCGCGCGTCCAGCAGGATCGCGATGCGTCGGTGCCCCGCCGCGAGCAGCTCGGCCACGGCGGCGCGGGCCCCGCCGCGGTTGTCGAGGAGGATCGTGTCGGCGGGGATGCCGCTGCCGGGGCGGTCCAGGAAGACGACGGGGGTGCCGAGCTCCACCTCCCGCTGGAGGTAGGAGTGGTCGTCGGCCGTCGGCACGACGATCAGACCGCCGACCTGACGCTGGCAGAGGTCGAGCGCGAGGGTGCGTTCGGTTGCGGCATCCTCTTCGCTGGAGGCCATGATCAGGTGCATGCGCTCGCGCGCGGCGACCGCGGACACCGCGGCGGCGACCGCCATGTAGAAGGTGTTCGACAGGTCGGCGGCGATGAATCCGATCGTGTCGCGGTCACCGGAGCGCAAGCTGGCCGCGAGGGCGTTGCGGTGGTATCCGAGCCGGGCGACCGCGGCCAGGACGCGTTCGGCCATCGCCGGATCGACGTGCGGCTGACCGTTGATGACGCGTGAGACGGTCTTGAAGCTGACGCCCGCTTCGGCGGCGACGTCGACCATGGTCGGTCGGCCGGTCTTGCGCATGCGTCTCCTCGGTGATGCCGCCGGGGGCGGCGTCCTTCGAGCATAGGGAGGGGATCCTGCCGCCGAGTCCGGGTTCGGGGCGTGTTCGTGCTTCTGAGGCGGACGTTGCGCGCTCCGGACGGCCTATCGCGCCCCGAACCGGCATGGTGCGCGCGCGTGGCCGTGCTTCGGCGGCTCGAGGACCGGGCCGACAGCGCCGCACGCGAATGTCCACGGCACTCCGCATCCCGGGAGTGGGAGCGGTGTGCCGTGGACAGCGCGAGAGTGGGGTCAGAGGGCGGGAGCGACCAGGGTGCCCGTCTCGTGCGAGGCGATCGCCGCGGCGAACAGGCGGTGCGTGAGCGCGGCCTCCTCGGGGCGGACGCAGCCGAAGCCGTCGCCCAGCTCGCCCACGTACTCGGCGAGGAAGGCCGCCCACATCTGCAGGATGGCATCCGAGAATCCGGACTCGAAGTTCGGGCCCGTCACCGTCGGCCAGACCGACTGGCTCCCCGCGTCGACGCTCTGCCAGCTCTGCTCGCGGCCGACGCCGGGAACGTCGACGAAGGCGAACACCTCGACCTGCTTGGGGTTCTTGGTGCTGAAGCGCACGCCGCCGTCCATGCCGATAGCTTCGAACTCCCAGGTGTTCTTCTGGCCCGGGGCGATGCGCTTGGTCTCGGTCGTGAGGGGGAAGGGGGCGCCGTCGTGGCGGGCCCAGGAGTGGATCACCGCGTTGTCCCACGTGTCGCACGGCTGGGGCGAGCCGTCGGGGCCGGGGCGCTCGGTGACGATGTCCTGCAGGATGCCGACGACTCTCTCGGGCGTCCAGCCCAGGCGCAGCGGCACGTGCCACGTGTGCATGCCGAGGTCGTTGAGCACTCCCGCGTCGCCGCAGAACTGCTTCTGCCGCTTCCAGTTGAGGGGCTTGTTCACGTCGATGTCGCTGGAGTGCAGGAACGTGCATTTCGCCTCGACGATGCGGCCGAGGGCGCCGGAGCGCACGTAGTCGACCGCCCACTGCGCGCCGGGGAAGAACGGCATCTCGCTCGAGACGCGCACGAACGACTGCGGGTTCTCGCCGATGGCGGCGACGACCGCGTCGGCGGCGGCCCGGTCGATGCCGAACGGCTTCTCGGCCAGCAGGGCCTTGCCGGCGCGCACGGTGTCGACGTACAGGCGCTCGTGCAGGTCGTGGCGCACGGCGATGTAGACCACGTCGACGCGGGGGTCGGCGAGCAGCTCGTGGTGGTCGGTGGTGGTCAGCTGCACGGTGTCGATGCGCTCGAAGAACTCGAGCGCCGCCGGGTTGATGTCGCACACCGCGACCAGCTCGGGCTCGGCCGGGTGGTCGATCAGGGCGGGCCAGCGGCGCAGCGCCGCGGCGATCTCACGGCCCATGAGACCGCCACCGATGATGCCGACACCGATCTTCTTGCCGGTCATGCCGCACCGCCGATCAGGGCGAGCGCCTCGTCGACCGAGGCGTCGTCGTGGACGACCGCCATGAGCGCGGCCGTGATGCCGGCCGGGTCGTCGTGCTGGATCACGTTGCGGCCGTAGACGATGCCGCGGGCGCCCTGTTCGAGGACGGCCTTCGTGCGCTCGAGGAGCGTGCGGTCGTCGACGCGTCCGCCGCCGCGCACGAGCACGGGGGTGTCGCCGGCGGCCTGGATGACCTTGTGGTACTCGGTGATGTCGTCGGTCGGGTCGGCCTTGATGAGGTCGGCGCCGAGCTCGCGCGCCTGACGCACGAGGGTGACGATCTTGGCGGTGTCGCCGTCGACGCCGTAGCCGCCGGTGCCGGGCTTTGTCTGCATGACGAGGGGCTCGATCATCAGCGGCATCCCGTAGCGCTCGGCATCGGTGCGCAGCGCGAGGATCGAGCGGATGCACTGCTCGCGGATCTGCGGCTCACCGGGCAGGTCGAGGAGGTTCACGCACACGGCGACCGCGTCGAGGCGGACGGCGACCTCGATGGCATCCGGGACGAGGACGCTGTGCAGGGGCGACTCGAGAGGATCGCCGTAGACGTTGGCGATGTCGGTGCGCAGGACCAGTCCGGGCTTCTGCTTGCCGGGGACCGACTGCAGCAGCGGCGCCTGGCCGAGGGTGAGCTGCACGGCGTCGGGGCCGGCGTCGACGAGCGTGGCGACGGTCTTCGCCATGTCTTCGATACCGGTCAGGAAGTGGTGCTCGTGGAACGCGCCGTGGTCGACGGCGACGTCGAGCGCGCGGCCGGAGCGCGCGTTGAACAGGCGGTGGAGGCGGGGTTTCGACATGGGGTGTGGGTCTCCGAGACGTCGTGTCGGGGGCGCGGCTCTGCGCTCGACCGTCAGTATGCGGGGCGCAAGACAACGTTGTCAATCGCTGCTAGCGTGAGCGCACCACGGCGAGGAAGGCGGGGCTCATGGGTGAGCTGTACGGGCGATCGATCGATGAGGCGCTGCGGCGCGCGGGCTCGACGGCGCAGGTCGCGTCGGTGGAGCAGTCGGTTCGCACCGACGGACCGGATGCCGGAACCCGGCGCGTGCGTCTGATCGCGGGGGAGCTCGAGGTCGAGCTGCTGCCCGATCGTGGTCTCGACATCGGGCAGGTGCGGCATCGGGGAGTCCCTCTCGCGTGGGTCTCACCGACCGGGTGGCCGCGGCCGGGTGCCGGAGGCTTCGGGGCGTCGTTCGGGGGTGGGCTCGTGACCACGTGCGGTCTGCTGTCGTTCGGGCCGCCGTCGACGGACGCCGAGGGGGAGCATCCGCAGCACGGTCGGTACAGCGCTCTCGCGGCATCCGTCACCCGGGCCGAGGTGCAGGCGGATGCCGTGGTCGTCGAGGCGACCGTCGTGGAGGCGACGGTGCTCGGCGCTCATCTCGAGCTGCGACGGAGGGTGCGCGTGCCGCTCGGTGAGGGGCGGATCGAGCTGCGCGACGAGATCGTGAACCGCGGCGCGCGGGCGGTCGAGCCGATGGTGCTCTATCACGTGAACCTCGGGTGGCCGCTGGTCGACGCCGGGAGCGTGCTGCGCTCGCCGGCGGAACGCGTGCTCGCCCGCGACGCCGCGGCCGAGGCGGGACTGTCGACGTGGGCGGAGTTCCCCGCGCCGGTCGCGGACTATCCCGAGCAGGTGTTCCGCCACGAGCTTCCCGCCGCTCGCCGTGTCGGCGCCGAGGTGTCGGCGGCGTCGGGGCTCGGCATCCGGATCTCGTTCGACACCGCGCAGCTGCCGGCGATGTTCCAGTGGCGCGTCGCGCAGGACGACGGGCTCGTGCTCGGGGTGGAGCCGGCGACGGCGCCGACGATCCTCGGTCGCGCCGACGCGCGAGCGGCGGGGCTGCTGCGCCCGCTCGCTCCGGGCGGCGCGTGGGAGCTCGGTCTCGACATCGATGTCATCGAATCTCGATCCGGCACTTGACAACGTTGTCTGTCTGACCTCAGGATGACTCCATCGAGGCCCACCCGAGGGTCTCACGCCGAATGACAACGATGTCGGAGATGCGATGACGCACGATGAGCAGGTGACCGCGACCGCGGTCGGCGAGGCCCCCACGGCCCGCCCGCGCGCCCGCCTCATCGACGTCGCCACCGCCGCCGGGGTCAGCCCCAAGACGGTCTCGCGCGTCATCAACGACGAGCCGGGCGTGCTGCCCGGTACCCGCGACAAGGTGCTGCAGACCGTCCGCGCACTGGGCTTCGTGCCCGATCGCAGTGCCCGCGAGCTCAAGCGGCAGGCCGCCGACACCATCGGCATCCTGATCGACGCGATCAGCGACCCCTTCTTCGCCGCGTTCGTCAGCGTCGTCGAGGAGCTCGCCGTGGCCGAGGGCCTCAGCGTCATCTTCGCCAGCACCGGCTACGACGCCGCGCGCGAACGGACGCAGCTCGACCGTCTGACCGGTCACCGCCTCGCCGGCCTCGTCGTGGCACCCGTCGCGGTGGGGGCGGCGACGCTCGCGGGGCTGCGCACGCGCTTTCCGGTCGTGACCGTCGACCGGTCGCGCTCGGGCATCGACGCCGTCGTCATCGACGACTTCGGAGCGGCGGCCGAGGCCACCGCGGCCCTGCTCGCGCACGGGCACCGCCGCGTGGCGTTCATGGGGGAGGACGTGCCCTACCCGACCGTCAGCGACCGCCTCGCCGGGTACCGCTCGGCCCTCGAGGCGGCGGGCGTCGCCTTCGACCCGTCGCTCGTCGTCACCCACGAGCGCTTCCGCGCGGGAGAGGCCGCGGAGGCCTCGCGGCTGCTCGAGCGCGACGACGCCCCCACCGCGCTGCTGTGCGCCACGAGCCTCGCCGCGATCGGCACCGTCCGAGCCATCCGCGCCCGGGGCTTGGCGATGCCCGCCCTGATCTCGTTCGGCGACTTCACCCTCGCCGAAGTGCTCGAGCCGGCCATCACCTACGTCGACCACGACCCGCGCCTGATGGGGGCGGCCGCCTTCCGTCGCCTGCGCGAGCTCGCCCTCGACCCCGACGCCGAGCCCGCCCGCACGGTCGTGCCGACGCGTCTCGTGCCGCGCGGATCCGGCGAGGTCCCGGTCGCGACCGCGCTTCGCAGGACCACTGTCCCCGCGGCATCCGCTGCGATTCCGATGCGCCGCTCCGCCGCGGGTGCCGCCCTCGCCGCGACCGCGCCCGCCTCGATACCCACCGCCACCCCCGTGGCGTTCGCCCCCGTCCACCCCGAGCCGGTCGGCGACGTCGCCGTCTCGGCCGTCGTCCCCCTCGGAGCCCCCTCATGAAGCCCGTCCTGCTGCCCCCGAACCCCGTGCAGCACTTCTACCTCGGCGGCGACCGCATCGCCGCCCTCCGCGGCATCGTGCCCGAGACCGACCGTCAGCCCGAGGAGTGGCTCGGCTCGACCGTCTCGCGCTTCGGCTCCGACGAGATCGGCCTTGCCGTGACCGATGCGGGGGCGTTCCTGCGCGACCTCGTGACAGCCGACCGCGCCGGATGGGTGGGAGCGCGAGGAGGACGGGATGCCGCCGATCTCGGCATCCTGGTCAAGCTCCTCGACGCGCGGCAGCGCCTCCCCGTGCACGTGCACCCGGGTCGCGGTTTCGCCACCGCGCATCTCGACTGCCCCTACGGCAAGACGGAGGCGTGGTTCGTGCTCGAGACCGAGGACGACTGCGCCGTGCACGTCGGCTGGAACCAGGACGTCGACCGCGACGAGCTCGACCGCCGCCGCGACGCGCAGGACAGCGAGTGGATGCTCTCGCGCATGAACCGCGTCGTCGTGCGACCGGGCATGGGCGTGCTCGTGCCCGCCGGGACCGTGCACGCGATCGACGGCGGCATCTTCGTCGCCGAGGTGCAGGAGCCCACCGACTTCTCGATCCTGCTCGAGTGGTCGGTCACGACCTCGACGCGCGAGGAGTCGCACCTCGACCTCGGCTTCGACGCGGTGATGCCCGCTGTCTCGACCGAGAAGCTGGATGCCGACGCCCTCGACGCCCTGATCAGCACCGCCGGCACCACGCCGGCGGGACCCGCGTTCCGCTCGCTCCTGCCCGCGGCCGCCGACCCGTACTTCCGCCTGTTCGACGCCGCGGGAGAGACCGCGGCGCGCGACGCCGGATTCGCCGTCGTGCTGGTGCGCGAGGGCGCGGGTGCCCTCGTCTCGGACGCCGGAACCCTCGACGTCGAGCGCGGCCAGGTCTATGCCGTGCCGCACGCCTTCGGCGCGTGGCGCCTGACCGGTGAGGCCGAGATCCTCGTCGCCGCCCCCGGCGCCGGCTGGCCCGGAACCCTCCGCGGCGGTGACGTGCGATGAGCGACTACGTCGTCGGAATCGACATGGGCTCCACCAGCACCAAGCTGCTGGTCGCCACCCCCGAGGGGCGCCAGGTGCTCGTCGTCAGCCGCCGGTCGCCGTGGACGAACCTCGACCACGGGCAGGCCGAGATGACCGCCGCCGAGGCGATCGCGCTCGTGCGCGAGCTCGCCGCCGAGGCCGACGCGCGCCTCGAGGTCGGCTACCGCATCGTCGCTCTCGGCGTCTCGGGCATGGCCGAGGCGGGCGTGCTGCTGGATGCCGAGGGCACAGCGCTCGCGCCGATCATGGCGTGGTTCGACCCGCGGGGTGCGGCGCAGATCGCGGCGACGCCCGAGGGGTTCCGCGACGAGTTCCCCGGTCGCACGGGACTGCCGGTGGGGCCGTTGGCATCCCTCTCGAAGCTGCTGCACCTGCGCGACACGGGGATCGCCCTCGAGGGCACGACCTTCCTCAACGTGCCCGAGTTCGTCGTGCACGCGCTCGGCGGTCCGCGGGTGGCGGAGTACTCGCTCGTCTCGCGCACGGGCCTCATCGATCAGGACGACAGCACCCCCTGGCCGGCGGCGCTCGACGTGCTCGGCGTGGACGCGTCGATCCTCGGGACTCTGGTCAGTGCGGGCGAAGCGGTCGGGACGATCACCGATCCGCTGCTGCCCGCGGGCTTCCAGGGCGCCGCGCTCACCATCGCGGGGCACGACCATCTCGTCTCGGCCGTCGCGGTCGGTGCGACGCACACGGGCCAGCTCTACGACTCGATGGGCACCGCCGAGGCCCTCGTGCGCGTGCTCGACGACACGCTGCCGTTCGCCGCGCGAGAGCGCCTCGCCCACGCGGGCATCAACTGCGTGCGCCACGTCATCCCGGGCAAGTACGTGCTGCTCGCCGGCACGAAGTCGGGGCTGCTCATGCGCCGCGTGCTGCAGCTTCTCGGGATCACGGATGCCACGGGCCGGGCCCGCGTCGACGACGAGACCATGGCGCTCCCCGTGGACGGCACCGTCTCGGACGCCGGGCTCGCGGTCTCGGGCGCGCGCAACGACGACGGTGTGCTGAAGATCGTCGCGCAGAGCGACGGACTGAGCCCCGCGGAGCTGTTCGCCGCGTCCCTGCGCCACGGCAACGACATGCTCGCCGAGTGCATGGCGGTGATGGACCGCGAGGTCGAGCCGCCGACCTCGACCGTGCTGACCGGAGGGTGGTCGACCATGGCATCCGTCGTCCGCTCGCGCTCGGCGCTGCTGCCCGAGGTCACCGTCTCGACCCACGACGAGGGCACCGCCTACGGGGCGGCGTTGTTCGCCGCGTTCTCGGTCTCTCCTTCTTCTTTCGAGGACGTCGCCGAGGCGTTCCTCTCTTCCTCTCTTCTCACCACGGAAAGGAGCTGACGATGTCGTCAGTCACCACGGCCACGCCCGTGCTGCAGGCGCGCGGTCTCTCGCGCCAGTTCGGTCACGTCCGAGCCCTGAACAACGTCGACTTCGAGGTCTACCCCGGCGAGGTCACGGCCCTCATCGGCGACAACGGCGCCGGGAAGTCCACGCTCGTGAAGGCGCTCTCGGGAAACCTCGCGGTCGACGAGGGCGAGATCCTCTTCGACGGGAAGCCGATCGAGATGACCACCCCCCAGGTGGCGTCGTCGCTCGGCATCGAGACGGTCTACCAGGACCTCGCTCTCGCCCCGCACCTCGACCCGGTGCAGAACATGTACCTCGGTCGCGAGATCCGCCGCCCGGGACTCGCGGGTGCTCTCGGGTTCATGAAGACCAAGGAAATGGCCGTCGCCTCGCGCGCCGCGTTCGACGAGCTCGGCGCAACCGTGCGCTCGCTGTCGTCGCCGGTGGGGGAGATGTCGGGCGGCCAGCGTCAGGCGATCGCGATCGCCCGCGCGGTGCACTGGGCCGGTCGCCTCGTCTTCCTCGACGAACCGACCGCCGCCCTCGGGGTGCGTCAGACGAAGAACGTGCTCGAGACGATCCGCCGCGTGCGCGACAAGGGCATCGCGGTCGTGCTGATCTCGCACTCGATGCCGCACGTGATGGAGGTGTGCGACCGGGTGCAGGTGCTGCGGCTGGGGACGCGGGTGGCGAATGTGGATGCGAAGAGCACCTCTATGGAAGAACTCGTCGGGCTGATGACCGGCGCCGTGACGAAGGACGATTCCCAGTGAGCACGAAGACCCCTCCCACCGAGACCGTCGCCATCGGCACGTTCGAGGACACCAAGCCGAACTTCCTCGTCGGGCTGCTGAAGGCGCAGGCCTTCCAGATCCTGCTCATCCTCATCGTCATCGTGCTGATCTTCAGCGCGCTCGCGCCGGACTCGTTCGCGCAGTGGTCGAACTTCCGCCTGATCATCCAGAACGCCTCGATCCTCGCGGTGCTCGGCGTCGGCATGACGTACATCATCATCACCTCGGGAATCGACCTCTCGATCGGCTCGGTCCTGGTGTTCTCGGGGGTCGTCTCGGCCCTGACGATGAGGGCGCTCGGCGGCGAGGGCTGGGGCGTGGCCACCATCGGCATCCTCGTGTCGATCCTCAGCGGTGTGTGCTGGGGGCTGCTGAACGGCTTCCTCATCGCGAAGGCGAAGATCCCGCCGCTGATCGTCACGCTGGGCTCGCTCGGTATGGCCCTCGGTCTCGCGCAGATCCTCACCGGCGGCGTCGACATCCGCGATGTGCCCACGGTGCTGACGGTGTCGATCGGCTACGGCAACGTCTTCGGATCGCTGCCGATCATCAGCGTCATCGCCCTCGTGGTCGTCGTGATCGGCGCCGTGGTGCTGCACTTCACGAAGTTCGGCCTCTACACCTACGCCGTCGGCTCCAGCGAGCTCGCCGCCCGCCGTGTCGGCGTCAAGGTGGACCGTCACCTCATCTCGGTCTACACGCTGTCGGGGGCGCTCGCCGGGCTCGCCGGCATCCTGGCCCTGTCGCAGTTCTCGACGACCGCGATCGCGGGCCAGTCGCAGACCAACCTCAACGTCATCGCCGCCGTCGTGATCGGCGGAACCTCGCTCTTCGGCGGGGTGGGAACGATCTTCGGCACGGTGGTCGGCCTCTTCATCCCGGCGGTCCTGCAGAACGGTTTCGTCATCACCGGCGTGCAGCCCTTCTGGCAGCAGGTCGCCGTGGGCGCGGTGCTCATCACCGCCGTCTACGTCGACCAGGTGCGCCGCACCGCCGCGACCCGCGGCAACACCCAGAGCCTCTGGCGGAAGTTCGTCAGCGGAGGACGCCGCGGCTGAGGCCCGGCATCCGGAATCAACCAAGAGAGAACAGGCAATCACAATGCAGTGGAACAAGAAGGTTCTCGCGTTCGCCACCCTCGGCGCCGCAGCCACCCTCATCCTCGCCGGGTGCTCCGGCGGATCGTCGTCGGGATCCGCTTCGGGCGGGTCCGATGGCGGGTACAAGATCGCGTTCGTGCAGGGCGTCGCCGGGGATGAGTTCTACATCTCCATGCAGTGCGGCATCGAAGCCGAAGCGAAGAAGGACGGTGCGACCGTCACCACCCAGGGCCCGGAGAAGTTCGACCCCACCCTGCAAAAGCCCATCGTCGACGCCGTCGTCGCCTCCAAGCCCGACGCGCTGCTCATCGCCCCCACCGACGTCTCCGCCATGCAGGCGCCCATCGCGGCAGCCGAGGCCGCCGGGATCAAGGTCGTCCTCGTCGACACGACCCTGGAGGACCCCTCCGGTGCGGTGTCGCAGATCTCCTCCGACAACGAAGGCGGCGGCGCTGCCGCGTTCGAGGCGATCCAGAAGGCGAACCCCAACGGCGGCAAGGTCCTCGTCGTCTCCACCGACCCCGGCGTGTCCACCACCGACGCCCGCGCCCAGGGCTTCGAAGACGCCGTCAAGAAGGACTCGAAGTTCACCTCGGTCGGCGTGCAGTACTCCCACAACGAGCCCTCCACCGCGGCGGAGATCGTCACGGCGGCGCTGCAGAAGGACCCCGACATCGTCGGCATCTTCGCCGCCAACCTCTTCGCCGCCGAAGGCTCCGCCACCGGCGTCCAGCAGGCCGGCAAGCAGGGCGCCGTCACCATCGTCGGCTTCGACGCCGGCCCCGCCCAGGTCAAGGCCCTCGAAGCCGGCACCGTCCAGGCCCTCGTCGCCCAAGAGCCCGCCACCATCGGCTCCGACGGCGTCAAGCAGGCCATCGCCGCGCTGAAGGGCGAGTCCACCGAGGCGAAGATCCAGACCGGGTTCACCATCCTCACCAAGGACAACATCAACGGCGACGGCAAGGACGCGGTCTACAAGTCCTCCTGCTGACCCACCCCGGATGCCGGGACCCCGCACGCGCGAGGGTCCCGGCATCCACCCCGGAGGTCCCTGAGCTCGTCGAAGGGATCGGGATCCTCCCGCCGGGAGGCTTCGACACGCCCCGCCACCGGGCTCGCGCCCCGCCACCGGGCTCGCGCCCCGCCACCGGGCCCGCGCCCCGCCACCTGACCCGCGCCCGCTCCACCCCGACGAGAAAGACACCGCCGTGCCGCTGGCCGACATGCCCACGCTCCTCGCCGCGCACCGCGCGGTCGGGGCCTTCAACTTCATCACCCTCGAGGTCGCCGAGGCGATCGTCGCCGGGGCCGAGGCCGCCGAGACCGGCGTGATCCTCCAGCTCTCGCAGAACGCGATCGCGTTCCACGGCGGGGTCGCGCCCGCCGCCACCGCCGCCCTGCGCCTCGCCGAGGCGGCGCGGGTCGACGTCGTCGTCCACCTCGACCACGCCACCGACGAGCCGCTGGTCGACGAGGCCCTGGCCGTCGGCATCCGCTCCGTCATGTTCGACGCCGCCCATCTGACGGATACCGAGAACCTCGAGCGCACCGCCGCGGTCGCCGCCCGGGTGCACGCGGCCGGAGCCTGGATCGAAGCCGAGCTCGGCGAGATCGGCGGCAAGGGAGCCCACGCCCCGGGCGTGCGCACCGACGTCGCCGAGGCCGTCCGCTTCGTCGCGGCCACCGGTGTCGACGCCCTGGCCGTGGCCGTCGGCAGCGAGCACGCGATGCGCGAGCGCAGCGCGACCCTCGACGAGGACCTCATCGCCCGGCTCGCCGCGGAACTCCCGGTGCCCCTCGTGCTGCACGGCTCGAGCGGTGTCGCCGACGCCGGGATCGACGGCGCCGTCCGCGCCGGCATGCGCAAGATCAACATCGGCACGCACCTGAACACCGTCCTGACCGCGGCCGTCCGCGACGAGCTGGAGCGGGATCCGGATGCCATCGACCCCCGCCGCTGGCTCTCGCCCGGCCGCGCCGCGGTGGCCGGCGAAGTGCACCGCCTTCTCGACGTCATCACCGGACGGGTCGTCTCGGAGGTCCGCGCGTGACCCGCATCGTCACCCTCACCGCCGCCGGGGCGATCGACGCCACCTACCGCGTCGACGCCGTGCGCCCGGGAACCTTCGCCCGCGCCGAGAGCTACACGCGCGAGGTCAGCGGCAAGGGCGTCAACGTCTCCGCGGCCCTCGCCGCCGGTGGGGCCGACACGGCCGCGGTCGTGGTGCTGGGCGCCGACGACGTGCGCTTCGCCCGCTGCGGACTCACGGCCCCGCTGCTGCGCATCGTCGAGGTGCCCGGAGCGACGCGGGTCAACACGTCGATCATCGACGCGGCCGGGTCGACGACGAAGGTCAACGCCCCCACTCCTCCGTTGTCCGCCGACGCGTGGGATGCCACGATCTCGGCGCTGCGCGACGAACTGCTGCCGTCGACACGCGGCGAGACGTGGCTCGTCATCTCGGGGAGCCTTCCCGAGCTCGCGGGCACCGGGACGCTCGTCGACCTGGGGCCCGTGCGGTCGCTCGCGCGCGAACTCGGTGCCCGGATCGCCGTCGACACGAGCGGCGCGGCCCTCGACGCGCTCCTCGCGGATCCGGTCGGCATCGACCTGCTCACCCCGAACGTCGACGAACTCGCCGCGGCCGTGGGGCGTTCTCTCGAGACCCTCGGCGATGTCGTCGTCGCGGCGCGCGAGATCGTCGACCGCGGGGTGACGACGGTGCTCGCGAGCATGGGCGCCGATGGGCTGCTCGCCGTGAGCGGGGACCGCGCGGTCTTCGCGCGCGCCGACGCCCCCTACGTCGCCAACACCGCGGGCGCCGGCGATGCCGCTCTCGCGGGATTCCTGCTCGGTCTCACCCGCGCGCCGGCCGCCTCCGCCGCGGGAGCCGACCCGCTCACGGTCGCCGCCGCGAGCGCCGCGGAGTGGGGAGCGCACGCCGTGGCGCACGCCGCGACCGTCGTGTCGGGGCCGCCGCTCGGCATCCGGGCGCTCGTCGACACCGCGCCGGACCTCGCGCGCGTGCTGATCCCGGAGGGCGAGGCTGCCGCCGTCGCCCTTCTTGCGAAGGAGTCCGCGTGAGCGCCGTCGCCCCCGAGATCGCCGCAGCCGTCGGCGACATCTCGCGCCTGCGCACTCGCGCGATCGACCGCGTCGCGTACGCCAACGACGCCTCTCACTACCTGCTCACGCCCGAGGCCGTGGTCGTCGCCGCCGATGCGGCCGAGGTCGAAGCGATCCTGCGCGCAGCCACGGCATCCCGAACCCCGGTGACGTTCCGCTCGGGCGGCACGAGCCTGTCGGGGCAGTCGTCGGGCGACGGGTTGCTCGTCGACGTGCGGCAGGGCTTCGGGCGCATCGACGTGCTCGACGGCGGTCGCCGGGTGCGCTCGCAGCCCGGGGCCACGGTGCGCCAGGTCAACGCGCGGCTGCTTCGGCACGGTCACCGGCTCGGTCCCGACCCGGCGAGCGAGGCCGCGTGCACGATCGGCGGCGTCGTCTCGAACAACTCCAGCGGCATGGCGTGCGGGACGGTGGAGAACTCGTACCGCACCCTCGACGGACTCGTGCTGGTGCTGGCATCCGGGACCGTCGTCGACACCTCGGCGCCCGACGCCGACGCGCTGCTGCGCGAGCGGGAACCGGCGCTGGTGGAGGGGCTCATGCGGCTGCGCGAGCGGGTGAGGAGGACCCCCGCGAGCGTCGCGCTCATCGAGCGGCAGTTCGCGATGAAGAACACGATGGGGTACGCCCTCAACGCGTTCCTCGACTTCGACACTCCGGCATCCCTTCTCGCACATCTCGTCGTCGGCTCGGAGGGCACGCTCGCGTTCGTCGCCGAGGCGACCTTCCGCACCGTGCCGATCCGCCCCGCGATCGCGACGACGCTCGCGGTGTTCCCGACGCTCGACGCGGCCACCCGCTCGCTTCCCGCGCTCGTGGCGACGGGCGCGGCGACGCTGGAGCTGATGGATGCCACGTCCCTCCGCGTCGGTCAGCGTCTGGCCGGGACTCCCACCGCGATCCACGGGTTCGAGGCGACGACGCAGGCGGCGCTGCTGGTGGAGTACCACGCCGACGACGCCTCCCGCCTGCAGGAGCTCGCGGCGGCGGGTGCGCGGGTTCTCGGCGCCGAGGATCTGCGCGCCCCCGCAATGTTCTCGAGCGACCCCGCCGAGCGCGCCGCCGCGTGGACCTTCCGCAAGGGGCTCTACGCCTCGGTCGCGGGGGCCCGGCCGAGCGGCACGACCGCCCTGCTCGAAGACGTCGTCGTACCCGTCGAGCGCCTCGCCGACACGTGCGGCGGGCTCCAGGAACTGTTCGCCCGGTACGGCTACGCCGACAGCGTCATCTTCGGCCACGCCAAGGACGGCAACATCCACTTCATGCTCACCGACCGCTTCGAGGGCGCGAAAGCGCTCGGCCGCTTCGAGGGGTTCACCGACGCGATGGTCGATCTCGTGCTCGACGCCGGAGGGAACCTCAAGGCCGAGCACGGCACCGGACGCGCGATGGCCCCGTACGTCCGCAGGCAGTACGGCGACGAGCTGTACGAGGTGATGGTCGAGCTCAAGAGGCTGCTCGACCCGAGCGGCATCCTGAATCCGGGCGTGATCATCGACGACGACCCGGGCGCGCACATGCGCCACCTCAAGACCCCGGTGTCGATCGAGCCCGAAGCCGACCGGTGCGTCGAGTGCGGGTACTGCGAGCCGGTGTGTCCGAGCCGGTCGCTCACCCTCACCCCGCGGCAGCGGATCGTCGTGCGGCGGGCGGTCACCGCCGCGCGCGAGAGCGGTGACGGCGCCCTCGTCGCCGAGCTGCAGGACGCGTACGACTACGACGGCGTGCAGACGTGCGCCGTCGACGGCATGTGCCAGACCGCGTGCCCCGTGCTCATCAACACCGGGGCGCTGATGAAGCGCTTCCGCCGCGAGGACGCCAATCCGGTGCTCGCCGCGGGATGGTCGGCGGCGGCGACCGGGTGGGGTGCGGTGACGCGCGCGGGAGCCGCGGCCCTCACGGTCGCCTCGAAGGTGCCGATGCCGGTGGTGAGGACGGCCACGGATGCCGCCCGCGCGGTGCTCGGCACGGACACCGTGCCGCGGTACTCGGCGGAGCTGCCCGGGGGCGGGGCGTCGCGGCGCGCGCTCGGACGAGTGGTGGGAGCCGCGGGTGTCGCCCCGTCGGCGGTGTTTCTACCCGCGTGCGTGGGGAGCATGTTCGGACCCGCGGACGGAATCGGTGCGACCGAGGCCTTCGTGCGCCTCCTCGAGCGGGCGGGCGTCTCGGCGATCGTGCCCGAGGGCATCGATGCTCTCTGCTGCGGCACCCCGTGGTCGTCGAAGGGCTATGCGAAGGGACACGCGACGATGTCGGCCCGCGTCCGTGCGGCGGTGCGGGAGGCCACCGGCGGCGGCGTCCTTCCGGCGGTGTGCGACGCGTCCAGCTGCACCGAGGGCTTCGCCGCGACCCTGCGCGACGACGGCATCCGGGTCGTGGATGCCGTGGCCTTCGCCGCCTCCGACCTCCTGCCCGCGTTGACGCCGACGCCGGTGGCGGAGCTGCTGGCCCTGCACCCGACGTGCTCGTCGAAGCAGTTGGGCATCGACCCGGCGCTGCGCGCGGTGGGGGAGGCCGTGGCATCCGAGGTCCGCGTCCCGGATGCGTGGGGCTGCTGCGCCTACGCCGGGGACCGGGGCATGCTGCATCCCGAACTGACCGAGGCGGCGACCGCTCCCGAGGCAGCGGAGGTCGCCGCGTGGGGCGCCGACGCGCACGCCTCGTGCAATCGCACGTGCGAGCTGGGGATGACGAAGGCGACGGGGGAGCCGTACGTGCACGTGCTGGAGCTGCTGGAGAGGGCGACGCGGTAGTCGCACGCGCCGACGCCAGGCTGTGCGGCCCGCCCAAGGCGATCCGCCGCGCGCACGACGGGGGCCCGGGCACCACGCCCGAGCCCCCGCCGCGCGGCCTCACGGAACCGGCGTCAGCACCACTTGATCGATGAACGCCGTCGCGTCGCCCGAGGCCGCCGAACCGCGGAAGGTGATCTGCCGATCGCCCGCCGGCACGGTGAACGACGCCGAGGTGTGCGCCGTGAACGTCGCGGTCGGGGGAGCGAAGCTGTCGACCACGACACCGTCGACGAGGACCTGGATCGTCTGCACCGCGGTGTAGCCCGGACGCCGCGACGCCTGATAGCTCAGCGTGTAGGAGCCGGCGGCCATGTCGAGCGTCTGCGTGAACGACCCGTGCTCGCCGTTGCGCGACTGCAGCAGAGCCGTCTGCGTCCCCTCCGGCGCGGTCGGAGCGCCGAACGCACTGCCGTTGTGCTGGATGCCGCTGCGCCCGACGAACGACCACCCCTCGGTGAAGGGGGCCGACTTGACGCCCGTCGTGGCGGGAGCCTCGAAGCCGGTGTTCTGCAGCTGCGCCGGCTCGGGCGGGACGGGCGCCTCGATGCGGACCGCGTCGAGGAAGGCCGTGCGGTCTCCGGACGGAGCCGTCGCGCGGAACGTGATCGTGTGGCGACCGCCGTCGGACGTGAACGCGGGCGTCCGCTTGGTCTCGTACGAGCTCGTCGAGCCGACCGCGAACGAGCCGATCACGGTGTCGTCGTAGAGCACGTCGAAGCTCTGCGCGGGGTAGCCCGAGCGACCGGACAGGGCGAAGACCACCTGGTACTCGCCGGCCGGGAACGCCGCCTCCTGCGAGATGGTGCCCTGCACTCCGGCATCCGTCTTCAGGTATCCGACCTGCTGACCCTCGGAGGGAGCGGGCGGTCCGAGCGGGCCCTGGCCGTTCTGGATGCCCGAGCGGCTGTTGAAGGTCCAGCCGTTCGTGAACGGACCGGTCTTCGACTTCGTACCGCCGGGCTTCTCGAAGCCCGCGTTGGTGAGGGTCACCAGCGGGTACGACGACGGCAGCTCGGGGCTGACGTAGCAGCGTGCGGTCCCGCTCGGGTTCGGGTCGCCGAGCGTCGCGGTGTCGCACGACACCGGTCCCGTCTTCGCCTGGTACGTGAAGAGTCCGTCGCCGCCGAAGGCCACGCTCTGCTGGCCCGAGAAGAAGCACGTGCCGCCCGCGTTCGCGCAGAGGGTGTACCCGTCCGGGCCCTGCGAGACCCCGCCGACCTTGAACAGGCGGCTGGTGATGCCGGACGCCTGCTTGCCCGTCGCGAAGGCGGCGGCGCGGTACAGCTTCGTGGACGTCTCGGCGAGGATCAGCGGCCGCTCGTACAGCGTCGAGCTCGCGGTGGGGGTCGACCCGTCGGTCGTGTAGCGGATCTGCGCTCCCGAGGTCGGAGTCGACAGCGTCAGCACCTCGGAACCGGCGTAGACGCCGCTGTCGAGGTCGAACTGCACGGGGTCGACGCGGCTCGCGGTGAGCTGCGGGGTGACGGTGACGCGAGCCACGGCCGAGGAGGACGGATCCGCCGTGCTGGTCGCGCGGACGGCGATCGTCCGCTCGGTGTCGACGACGGGCGGGGTGAAGACGCCGGCGCTCGACACCGAGCCGTTGCCGGTCCCGTCGACCGACCAGGTGACTCCGGGCGTGCCGTCGAGCACGTCGGCGGTGAGCTGCAGGCTCGATCCCGAGGCGACCGCGGGGTCGACATCGCCCAGCCGCACCTGGGTCGCGGGCGCGGCGGTCGTGTAGATCGCGAACGAGTACCCCTCGTCGAGGTCGTCGGAGAAGCTCGTTCCCGCCGGCCGCGTGGCCGAGACGGTCGGCAGCAGCGCGTTCTCCTCGGGCACGAGGTCGTTGTCGTAGACCACGCGGTGGAAGTCCTTGTTCACGGCGGTGCCGCCGAAGTCGACCGTGAGGTCGGTCGGGGCGGCGCCCTTGGACTCCACCAGCACGGTGTATTCGCCGTCGGCACCGCGGAAGGCGGCGCTGCGCAGATCGGATGTCGAGGAGGTCGACTTCAGCACCTGGCTGTGCGCGGGGATATAGCGGTTCAGAAGACCCGCCGACAGGAACGTCTTGCGCGGCTCGAGACCGAGCGGCAGGGCATCCCACATGTTGTAGGTCCCGTTCGTGTCGCCGTCGGGATCGACGGTCCACGTGCCGTTGAGCTGCCAGACCAGGAGGGAGTGCAGGCCGAGGTTCGCCCCCGCGATCACATAGTTGGCGTAGCCCGAGTCCCAGCCGCTCGCGTTGTCGTCGGACCAGCCGAACTCCGACATGTTCACCGGTTTGCCGCCCGCGACGCTCTTGCGGGCATTGATGCTCGCCGGCACCGAGCCGTACGAGTCGCCGTACGTGTGGAAGCTGTACTGGTCGAACGCGTCACCGCCGTTCTGCGCCATGTACGTGGTCCACGCGGGGGCTCCGGTCTCTTCGGGGCCCCAGATCTCGACCTCGTCGCGCAGGCCGTCGGCGACCAGGCGCTGGTGCACGGCCTGGGCCATCTGCACGTACGCGGCCTGCTGATCGCCCGGGGCCTCGAAGTCCCAGCTGCCGTTGGGCTCGTTGTAGTACGTCAGGTACTTCACGTTGTCGTAGCCGCGGACGTTCTTGAGCTGGTCGATGAGAGCGGACGCGGATGCCGCGTACGCGGCGTTGTCGGCGGGTGCGCTGGTCCACGGGTCGACGCCGGGGATGGAGAACCAGTCGTGGACGGTCGAGCCGACCTTCCACCCGAAGTTCAGCTCGATGTCGGTGCCGGCGGCCTTGAAAGCGTCGAGGTAGGCGTAGAACGCCTTCATCCGGTCGCTGTCCCAGGTGTAGACGCCCTTCTCCGGTTCCATCCAGTCGATCTGGAACCAGACGCGAGCGACCTTCGGGCGGATGGTGGCGATGCGCTCCGCGTCGATCGCCCAGTCGGCGTCGGAGTACCCGAAGCCGCGCGACCGCTCCATGAGGGCGGAGGGGATGACATTGACACCGATTCCGAGGAAATCGTCCTGCACCACCGTGCCGGTGTCGACGGAGATCGTCGCGGTGGTGTCGGCGGCGGCCGCGGACACGCTGCCGGCGACGGCGAGCGAGGCGATCACCGCGCCGGTGGTCGTGAGCGCCGTCCAGCGGCGCAGAGGGTGGGGGGATCTCATGGGGACTCCGTCGTCTCGGGGGAGCAAGCGTCGCTGTAGTAGAACTACATGCTTGCGGCAAAAGCGAGCGTAAACCCGGTCTGCAGTGGCTCACAAGAGCTGATTCGGAGGTAGTGCGGGTAGTGATGCTACCGACTCGCGCGACATCGTGCCGTGGGCACGTGGGGCGGGTCAGGCGGCGACGAGTCGCAGAGTCCCGGACGGGCTGACCTCGAGCCGGACGGCATCCAGCCCGTCGACCACGAGGTCGGCGGCCAGTTCGCCGTCGGCCGTCGTGCCGGTGAGCGCGAGCACCGCGCAGCCCGCGGCGCGTGCCGCGGCGATGCCTGCGGGTGCGTCCTCCACGACCAGGCAGCGGGCGGGGTCGACGCCCAGGCGGGCGGCGGCCGTGAGGAACGGTTCGGGGTGGGGCTTGCCGTGGACCACGTCGTCCACGGTGACGAACACCGCGGGGCGCTCGTATCCGGCGGCCGCGAGGCGAGCGGTCGCGATGGGCACCGAGCCCGACGTGACGATCGCCCGGCGCTCGGGGGGAACGGCGGCGAAGAACGCGGCGGCTCCGCGAATGGGAGCGAGGCCCGTGGCATCCGTCACCTCGAGGTCCGTGACGTGCGCGAGCGCCTCGCCGTGCCGGTCCTCGGGGAGGAGCAGGCTCACGAGTGTGCGTGCGGGCTGGCCGTGGTTGGCATGCAGGGCCTCCATCGGCACGTCGAAGTGCTCGGCGAAGCGACGCCAGGAGCGCACGACGGATGCCGTGGAGTCCACCAGCGTCCCGTCGAGGTCGAAGAGCACGGCGTCGAACGTGCGCGCGAAGATCGCGGCGTCCGGGTCGATCCGCCGCCGGATGCCCAGCGCGGGCAGTACGCGGGCGAGCTGCTGGCTGGTCGAGAGCTCGGCGTCGACGGCTGTCACCTCGATCGTCGGAGCGATCGGGGGCGTCTCGGGCCGGTGCGCGTCGCGCGAGGCTCCGCGCGCGGAGCGACGGGATGCCAGGACGGTCGGGTCGCCGTCGACGTGGATGACGTGCGGCCGCGCGGGGGAGAGGGCGGCACGCAGCGCGGCCCACTCCGCGCCGCCGGTGAGCTCGGCGGTGAAAGGGGCGACCACGACGACGCGGCCGGTGGTCGAGAGGGCGTCGGCCGCCGTCGCCCGCAGGGCGGCGTAGCGTCCGGCGCGGATCGCGGGAGCGTGCGGCGACGTGAGCCAGTGCCCGCCGAGGGCGTCCGAGGGGAGCTCGTCGAGCAGAGGCGTCGTCACGCTGTCGAGGTCGACGAGCGGCGCACGCAGGGCTTCGGCGATCGCGCGACCGAGCGTGCTCTTGCCGCTTCCGGCCGTGCCGGCGACGACGACGGCGAGCGGATCGGGTATTTGACACGACGACGGCATACCCCCACCATAGACGTAGCAAGTCACCGGTGTCATGCTTGATTTTCCGGGACTCGGAGAAGTTCCGGAAAGGGCGGCCGCGCATGCAAGACACCGGTGACATGGATTCCCGGCCCCCGCGCCTCCACGCGGGCATCGATCTGGGCAGCACGGCCCTGAAGATGCTCGTCATCGACGATGACGGGGTCGAGGTCGCGGGAGCGCAGGTCCCCACGCCGTGGCGCGTGGGCGCCGGGGGAACGACCGACATGGTCGCGACCGATCTGCTCGAGGCCGTCCGGGTGCTCATCCACCGCGTGGACGCCGAGCTGTCCCCGCGGACACAGGCGCCGCTGGCCTCTCTCGCCGTCGCCGGCATGGGGGAGACGGGCTTCCTCGTCGACGACGACGGTGCCGCCGTCGGCCCGGGCTTCGCCTGGTTCGACCCGCGCGGGCTCGAGCAGATCGCCGCCTTCCCCGACGCGGTCCGCGAGGAGTTCCCCGGGCGCACCGGCCTGCCGCTCGGTGCGCAGGTCAGCGTCGCCAAGCTCGCGTGGCTGCGCGATCAGGGCACCGACCTCGCGGGGCTGCGGTGGCTCGACCTTCCCGAGTTCGTCGTCGCCGCCCTCGGGGGAGACATCGCCCTCGAGCTCTCCCTCGTCTCACGCACCGGGCTCATCGACCAGGACTCCGGCGCCGCCTGGCCCGCGATGCTCGACGCCCTCGGCGTCACCGCCGACCTGCTGCCGCCGTTGCGCGGCGGCGGACTGCCCTGGGGCACGGCATCCGGAGCTTTCGGGCCCCGCGTCGACGGGGCATCGCTCACCGTCGCGGGCCACGACCACCTCGTCGCGGCGCAGGCCAACGGAACCCTGGATGCCGACGGGTATCACGTCTCGCTCGGCACGGCCGAGGTGCTGTTGCGCGTGCTCGACGGGCCCCTCGGCTTCGCCGCACGCCGGCGCCTCGCCGACGCGCTCATCAACGAGGTGCGTCACGTCGTGCCCGGGCAGCACGTGCTGGTCGCCGGGGTGAAGACCGGACTGCTGCTGCGTCGCGCGCTGCACGCCGCCGGCATCAGCGATCGCGCCGGGCGTGATGCGCTCGACGACGCGGTCATGGCGCTCCCGTACGAGGGCGAGCTGCCGGCCGGGGCGATCGAGGTCACCGGCGCCCGCAACGACGACGGCGTCCTGCGCCTGACCCTTCACACCGAGGCGAGCCCCGCCGAGATCTTCGGTGCGGTGCTGCGACACAGCAACGACGAGGTCGCCGCGCTCATCGCCGCGATGGACCGCGAAGTGGCCCCGGCCACGCACTCCACCCTCACCGGGGGCTGGGCGGGCATGGCCAGCGTCCGTCGCGCCCGCGCCCAGGTGCTGCCGAATCCGTCCCTGTCCACCCGCGAGCAGGACGTCGCGTACGGAGCCGCCGACAGGGCGCGGCGTCTCGTCTCGGCATCCGTCCCCTCCTGACCCCCGACCCCGCGCACCCCGCGCGCGAAGAACCCAGAGAAGAGAGATCATGAACGCACTCACCACGCTCGAGCGCCGCGCGCTCCAGTCCATCAGCACCCCCGACGGTCACATGCTCATCGTCGCCGCCGACCAGCGCAACGGCATGAAGGCCGCCATCAAAGACGCCCCGAACGGCTCCGACGCGATCTCGCGCGAGGAGCTCGCCGAGGTGAAGGCCGACCTCGTCCGCCACCTCGCCAACCACGCCCCCGCGATCCTGCTCGACCCCGAGGTCGCCCTGCCGCAGATCGTCGACGACGGCGTGCTCGCCCGCGACACCGCCCTCGTCGTCGGTCTCGACGCCTCGGGCGCCGAGACGGTCGACGGCCTGAAGTACACGCGGTACGTCCCCGGCACCACGCCGCACTCCATCCGCGAGCAGGGCGCCGACGTCGCCAAGATGCTCTGGTACACCCGCCCCGACAAGCAGGATGCCGACTCCCGCGTCGCGCGCGAGATCCGCGACCTCGTGAAGGCGTGCGAGGAGGAGGGCCTGCTCCTCATCGTCGAGCTGCTCACCTACCAGCTCGAGGGCGAGAGCGACGAGGAGTACCGGGCGAAGTTCGCGGACCTCGTCGTCGACGGTGCCGCCCTCGCCGTCGCGTGCGGCGCGAAGATCCTCAAGCTGCAGTACCCCGGCTCGGCCGAGGCGAGCGCGCGGGTGACCGAGGCCGCCCAGGGCGTGCCGTGGGCGGTGCTCTCCGCGGGCGTCGACCACGAGACCTTCATCGAGCAGGTGCGCACGGCCGTCGCCAACGGCGCCTCGGGCGCGATGGCCGGCCGGTCGCTGTGGAAGGACAGCCTCTCGATCGACGCCGACCGGCGCGAGGAACTGCTCTCGGGCCGCGCCCTTCCGCGCCTCCGCGAGCTCGCGGACGCCGTCGACGGTCGCTGACGTGACCGCGCCTGCTCGGCACCGCCCGCATCCGTCGATCGCGTTCGACGCGCGTCGACCGCATTCCCCGCGGGTGCACGCGGGGGAGGGATGCCGCGGTGCCGGGCGGGCGCGGGCGATCGGCACGTGGTCGACCGGGCGCCGAACACGCGCCGATCGCACGTTCGGGCCGGCGGGGGCGGCGCGCGGGACCCGCTCGCCGGCGGGAACCGGGGCGCTCGGCCCCCGCCGGATAGGGTTGCACGTCGAAGCTGCCCATCGTCCCCACCCCGGAGGTGTCTCGTGACCACGATGCGTGACGTCGCGCAGCGCGCCGGGGTGAGCACCAAGACGGTGTCGCGCGTCTTCAACGACGACCCGCACGTGCTGCCCGAGACCCGCGCCCTCGTCGAGACCGCGATGCGCGAGCTCAACTACGTGCCGAACGCGCTCGCGACGACGTTCCGGGCCGGTCGCGCCTCCGTGATCGGCGTCGCCGTGCCCGACGTCGTCGACCCCTTCTTCGCCGCGATCGCCCGCTCGGTCGAGGACACCGCCCGCCGCCACGGCCTCTCGACCCTCGTGACCAGCCTCGGCGAGGACCCGGCCGACGAGCGCCCGGCGCTGGAGTCGCTGCTGGGGCGTCAGCTGACCGGGCTCGTCATCGCTCCCGTCGGCACCGACCACTCGTGGCTCGAGCGGTGGCGCGGGCACACGCCGATCGTCTTCGTCGACCGCGCCCCCGCGGGACTGTCGACCGACACCTTCACCGAGAACGACGAGGCGGGCGCCCATCTCGCCACGAGCCATCTGCTCTCGCACGGGCATCGCCGTATCGCCTACATCGGCGACCGCGTGCATCTGTCGACCGAGACCAAGCGCGTCGAGGGCTGGCGCCGCGCGCTCCGCGAGGCCGGGATCGAGATCGACGAGCGTCTCGTGGTCTCGCAGGTCTCGGACCGCGAGTCGGCGGCATCCGTCCTCGAGGCGCTGCGGGCGCTCGACGAGCCCCCGACCGCGATCTTCTCGGCCAACGCGAGGTCGTCGATGGCCCTCGCGCACGTGCTGCGGGGGAGCCCGATGCCCTTCGTCGGCTTCGGCGACTTCCCGATGGCCGACACGCTCACCCCGGCGGTCACCGTGATCGACCAGGATCCACGTCGCATCGGCGCCCTGGCGGCCGAGCGGGTGTTCGCGCGTCTCGGCCCCGACGCGGGAGCGGGCCTCGACGAGGTCACCGTGATCGACGTGTCGCTCGTCGAGCGCGAGTCCTGCCGCGTCTGAGTCGCGGCTCCGCGTGGGGGAATGCAGCGGGCGCGGCGTCCCCCAATCCCGCCGCGCCCGCTGAAGAGAACGGGAGGGCGCGGCGTCCGCCTGCGCGAGCGAGGAGGAGTCGGGGGCCACTCACCATGTCTCTTTTTCATCCAATCACAGGAGTTCGTAAATAGCACTCCTCGATTCACGTAAATACGATCAGGCCTTCCCCGAAAGGGTTCGTCTACGATCGAAGAGTGGGTCGCGGCGCTGTCGGACCGCCCTCCCGGTATTCCCGGAAAGTGGTGGCGAATGTGGATCGCCTGCGGAAGTCCAAAGGGCTCACCGTCGGCGAGCTCATCAACCGCGCCGGAATGACGAAAAGCTATTACCAATCCCGCGCCGGCTTTTCCCTGCCCTACAACACGAATGACATCGAGGCGCTCGCCGCGGCTCTGGACGTGACGCCCGAAGAGCTCGCGAGTCCGGAATCGGCGCCGCGTGTCGCGATGCGGGTCCCCGCCGGTCCCGTGGGTGACCGCGTGCGCCGGTTGGTCGCGAGCCATGCCGCCTCCGAGTCCGACCTGTTGGCGCACCTCGCACAGCTCGACCCCCGGGTCGCCGAGAGCGCGCGGGGGCTCCTCGAGGCGACCACCAACACCGTGGTCCTCGACGAAGAGGTGCTGCGTCTGATCACCCAGTGGGCCGACGTGCCCGTCGAATACCTCACCGATCACACCGACGAGGCGTTGACCGACAGGATCGAGGCCGAGCTCGAACTCCGCGACGCGATGCGCGAGGCCGGGGCGCAGAGCATCCAGTTCCGCGCCCTCGGACAGATGTCGCCGGACGCCCTCCGCGCCATCGCCCGGTCTCTCCGGGGGAGGCCGCCGGCGCCATGATCGACCGGACGGAGAGGCGGCGGTGAGGGCATCCGACGAGATGCTCGCGCGGGTGCGGGCGAGAGGCGATCGCGCGCTCGCTCGCATGACCGTCTCTCCCGGCGCGACGTTCGACGATGTCGTCCGCGCCGTGGAGCACGCCGTCGACATCCGGCTCCGCGTCATCGCCGAGACCGACACGGCCACCTGGGGCACGCTCACCGGCTTCCTCGTCTTCTTCCCGGATCGCCGCGAAGGGGCGATCCATGTCCGCGCGTCGGACGCTCCCGTCTACCGCGAGTTCGCGGCCTCGCACGAGCTGGGTCATCTCCTCGACGACGCGCACTGCTGCGGTGCCGTGCACGAGCGCTCCTCCGTCTCGCCGCAGACCAACCCGGATCTGGACACGGCCCAGGTCGAGGCGGAACTCGTGGCCGAACACGTCGCGCACGCCATCGCCCGTCTCCTCTACGCCAGCCCCCGGATCGCGGAGCTCTCGTGGTGACGGTGCTGCTCATCGACGCGGCCCTCGTCGGGCTCGCCCTCGTGGTCGTCACGCGGGCACGTGCCGCATGGCGGCAGCCTCGATCGCGCATCGCCTGGCTCGCCGCCTTCCTCGGGATGATCGCGCTCCTGACCCAGGGAACGGTCATCCCCCTCCCGGCGATGGATGCCCTCCTCGGCGGGACGAACGTGTTGAAGCTGGTGCAGAACGTGCTGACGATGGTCGCGCTCTGGCTCGGCATCCAAGCGGGCACCGCCCCCGCGTCCGCGCGCATCCGGACCCTCCGGTGGGGTTTCCCGCTCACCCTCGCGGCCCTGTTCGCCCTGGTCTTCTTCGTCGCGATGCCCGAGCGCGGCCCGTCGTCATTCCTCTTCCTCGAGACCGCGGCGGCGACCGACACGGGAGCCTGGGCGTACGGCGTGCTGCACATGTCGGGGATCGGCCTCGTCGGCGTGCTGCTCTACCGGTCGGCTCGGGGTTCCCTGCCCGTCGCGCGTCGGCTCTTCCGCGTGGGCGCGGCGGGGATCGTCCTGGGCTGCCTCAGCGAGATCCTCGACCTCACCCTGACGCGGTTCTTCGCGCCGAGCGCGATCGTCAGCGCCCTGTTCGATCCGCTGTTCTATCTCGGTGTCGTCTCTTTCGTGATCGGCATCCTCGTGGCATCCCGCCAGGCCGCGGCCATCCGTCGTCGCGGCGAGAGCCTTCTGACCCGCGTGGAGACCCTGGCCGCGGCACGCGGGGCGGGCGTCCCGGCCGGTCCCGCCGCGTTCGCGGACACTGACACCCGGCTGCACACCCTGCGCGTCGCCGTCGAGGACGACGCGATCGCCACGTCGACGCCGCTCACGAGCGAGCAACGCTCCCTCCTGGACGACGTCGACGCCCACCTCACCCGCCACACCACCGGAGTTCGCGCATGACTCGCCGCCTCATCATCGGAGCGGGTGCCGCTGTCGCGGCAGCCGGCGCCCTGCACCTCGCCCTGGGCGGATACGTCGCCCGGCGACTCATCGCACCGCGCGCCGCGAAGCCGTTCGTCCCGATGACCGTGGACGGCGACGTCATCGACGTCCCCGGCACCGACGAGAGCCGTCAGCCCGGAACCTACGGCGTCTGGCTCGACGACGGTGCCCACCTCACGGTCGGTGAGATCGTGCGCACGTCCGAGGACCGCGTCGTGCGCGCCCTCGTGGCGAAGCCCGCGGCCCTTCCCGACGGCGAGGTCCGCGGTGCGTGGACCTCGCAGACCATCGCCGCGCCCGAGGCCGTCGGTCCCACGGAGCACGTCGCCGTTCCCCTCCGCCGCGGGGGCAGCGCCGACGCGTGGGTGATCGGGGATCCGGATGCCACCCGCTGGGCCATCCACGTCCACGGCCTGCGCTCGAGCCGATCCGGAGCCCTGCGTTCCGCCCCCGCCGCGGTCGAGGCGGGCTGGACCTCGCTCGTGGTCTCGTACGCGGGCGACGACGAAGCGGCCCCCGCGGACACCCTGCCCTCGTCTCTCGGGACGCGGGAGTGGCGCGATGTCGACGACGCGATCGCCTACGCCGTCGAACGGGGCGCGCGCGAGATCGTCCTGGTCGCGTGGTCGATGGGGGCCACGATCGCGATGCTCGCCCTCGAGAAGTCGCGCCATCGGGAGGCGATCACGGGACTCGTGCTCGTCGCGCCCGCTCTGGACTGGAGTCGCATCGTCGCGCGGGCGGTCAGAGGCGTCCATCTGCCCTCGTCCGTCGGGGCCACCTCTCTGCGCGTGCTGCGGAGTCGACTCGGGGCTCGCGCGCTGGGGCTCGTCGAGGCCGTCGACGCGCGCGCACTGAACTGGGTCGACGGTCCCCGCCGGGCGCCGGAGCTGCCGACGCTGATCGTGCACAGTCTGCGCGACCCCGTCGTCCCCGTCTCCGGGTCCCTCGCCTTCACCGCGCGGCATCCGGGGGCCACCCTCGTCGCGTTCGACGCGACGGGGCACTGCAACGAGGCGAACCAGGACCCGGAGCGGTTCCGAGCCGCGATCGGCACCTTCTTGCGGGAGCTGCCGGCGGCCTGACCTCAGGCGTCGAGGACCGCCTGGATCGCCCCGCGCGCTCCGCGTTCGGCCAGCGACGCGCGCGCCGACAGATACGCCGCGCGCAGGCGCTCGTCCGTGCCGAGGTCGCCGAAGACGGGGGCGTAGTCGAGAAGGGCGGCGGGGTCGTCGGCGACGATCGCGCGCAGGTCGTCGAGGCGGGTGTCGACCGCGGGGGTGGGTTCGCCGGCCTCGGTGCGGCCCGCGAGGAACACGCTCCAGCCCGCCAGGACGAGAGCCGCGTGATCGATCCGTCGCCCCGCGGCGAGCTGCTCGCGCACGACGGGCAGCAGGAACTTCGGGAGGCGCGCGGAGCCGTCGACCACCTGACGCGCAAGAGTGTCGCGGATCGCCTCGCTGCCGAAGCGCGCGATCAGCTGGTCGCAGTACTCCTCGAGGTCGATGCCGGGCACCGGGCGCAGCGTGGGGATGGCCTCGCGGTGCATGTAGCCCCGGAGGAACGCCACGAACAGCGGGTCGGTGCACACCTCGTGGACGTATTCGGCACCCGACAGGATGCCGAGGTAGCTCATCGCCTGGTGAGAGGCGTTGAGCAGCCGCAGCTTCATCAGCTCGTACGGCTCGACGTCGGCCACGAGCTGGACGCCGACCTCGTCGAAGGGCGGCCGGCCGGCGGGGAAGGAGTCCTCGAGGACCCACTGTTCGAAGGATTCGGAGCGCACGGGCCACCGATCGCGGATGCCGAACTCCGCGGTGACGGCGGCGCGCGTCTCGTCGGTGGTGACGGGCGTGATGCGGTCGACCATGGAGTTCGGGAACGACACGTTCGCGGCGATCCAGTCGGCGAGCTCGGGGTCGCGGCGCGCGGCGAAGCCGAGAAGGGCGGCGCGGGCGACGTGGCCGTTGCCCTGGATGTTGTCGCACGACATCACCGTGAAGGCCGGGATGCCGGCATCCCGCCGCCGGCGCAGGGCCGCGGTCAGCAGTCCCATCACGCTGCGCGGGGTGCCGATGCCCTCGAGATCGGCGAGGGTGAGGTCGTCGTGCGGGGCGTAGGCGCCCGTCGCGTCGTCCACGCCGTAGCCGCCCTCGGTGATGGTGAGTGAGACGATGGCGGTGTCGGCATCCGCGAGCTTCGCGATCACGGCCTCGGGGTCGTCGGGGGCGAAGAGGTACTGGACGATCGAGCCGACGACGCGGGCGCGCGAGGTGCCGTCGGGAGCGGTGGTCACGAGGGTGTAGAGCCCGTCCTGCGCGGCGAGGGCATCGCGCATCGGCGCGTCGAACGGGAGCACACCGACGCCGCAGAGACCCCACTCGGTGTGCCCGGCCTCGAGCAGGCGGTCGAGGTACATCGCCTCGTGCGCGCGGTGGAATCCGCCGACGCCGAAGTGCACGATGCGCGACCGCACGGCCGCGCGGTCGTAGGTCGGTACGGAGACGTTCGCCGCGAGGGAGGGGAGGGCGGCGGCGCTGAGGTCGGTCATGCGGGGCTCCGTGGTGGTGGGGCGGCGGGAAGGGGGGTGGATGCCGGGACCCTGGCGTGTGCGGGGGTCCCGGCATCCGGGGTGGGTCAGCAGGAGGACTTGTAGACCGCGTCCTTGCCGTCGCCGTTGATGTTGTCCTTGGTGAGGATGGTGAAGCCGGTCTGGATCTTCGCCTCGGTGGACTCGCCCTTGAGGGCGGCGATGGCCTGCTTGACGCCGTCGGAGCCGATGGTGGCGGGCTCTTGGGCGACGAGGGCCTGGACGGTGCCGGCTTCGAGGGCCTTGACCTGGGCGGGGCCGGCGTCGAAGCCGACGATG
>Ga0256408_1000278_pt1 | contig 50540 bp, 65 predicted proteins | sample PhyAR1_FD_185998 | JGI IMG/M metagenome (GOLD analysis project Ga0256408, IMG submission 185998) | Leaf surface microbial communities from alfalfa plants in UC Gill Tract Community Farm, Albany, California, United States - DLSL A.R1 | ecosystem: Host-associated > Plants > Phyllosphere >...
GTCTTCCAGACTGAGGTTGTTATCCATAATCGAGAACCAGAAGGAACAACTTCAAGATACAAGCCTGCTCCATCTGCTAGCTTGTAGGCTTTCTCTCTAGGTTTAGCAGCGTCTGCCTGTCGCGTATTAAGCTTCTTCGGGGGCATCTCCCTAGTTATGCCCCCAACTGTGACTTGATTTCGATTGAGTCCAGTTGGATATGGGCTAGAAACCGCAATATGCGGGTTTTGAGTTGATTTCGATAGACCTGGAAAGAGTTTGAAATGGTGCGATAATAGGAACAATACCTACCAAATATTTCATTGATTTATAATGTAAATTACATGTTTCATCTATGGTGATACCCCCAAAGATACCCCCAATGGATTTTATGTAAAGCTGAATGGAGTAGAGTTTCGCTTTTGGCTAGCCCTTGCGAGAACGGAGGAGCAGGATATTTTCTCTATCATGTGACACTACTGCTGGCTTGTCATGCCTCACTCGAACATGTCTGGTAGAAGCGACTAAATGACAGGTATGCCCAGCAATTTAGTAAAAACCATAAATAACGCTCCAATAAACAATAATGACGCTCCAATATAAAAAATCCAAAGTGTTATAGTGAAAGAATATACTATTTTAGTAATGCACTCACAGCATTCATTTTAAAATCAGCCCTTCCCTTGATGAAGGCCTCAACATAAAACCACTTATTTCCCTTCCTAATAGATTTTACATGAGGCACAACATTGATATAACATCGCGCCTCGATTAATTTAATATAAATTTAAATTAAACAGCCACTTGCCCCATCCCTTTCACTTCCAGATACAAACGTATTAGATGTTCAATTGTGAGGTCAAGAATTGGTTCATACATAAAAGAATTCAGGTGAATATTAGAGCTAACAGTGATACTGACTTTTTCAATTATTCTATTCTCAGATCGCGAGGGAGCGTTAATTTTAAATTCCTTTGCCAAGCTGCCAAATTGATTTTTAGACTGGCACCAATAATTAATATCATTCTTCAAGTTACGTAGTTCGTTAGTAAGAAAAATTTCAGCTTGCAATCTTATGGCAATAGAAAGCAAAACTTTGTCCTCAAGATTTAAACCATCATGTTCAACACGCAGACTTATTTCATCGGCTTTATCGAAAAGAATATTTTTTAAAAAACGGTTATCAGTAAGGGGATGATTTGTATTAAATGTCAAATTATAAATACTATAATAATCTGCGACTGTTATTTGTCCAGTATCTGTTTTCCAGTGTAGAAGGCTAGTAAGTTTAAGATAATCAGGATCGTTATCTCCTTTAGTATATTCTATCAGATTTCTAGAAAATGGAATTGTGGCACATAAAATGCACTCATTATCAATGATATGATCTTTCCATTTTCCTATGAAATAGTTTTTTATGCCCTCAGCTTTAGTTAAGGATATCGAAGTAGCATTACGATTAGCCATCAAGCATCTATCACGATGTACAAAATTATTAGCTAACGTGCGAAAAAAATCAAAATTATGAGTCAATATGATTTGATAGAAATCGGTCGTTTGATTAAGATCTTCCAAATATTGAATGATTGCATGTTTATTTTTATAATCGAAAGAATCTGCCACATCATCTATTATAAATAGCGTTTTCTTATTATTTTGTTTTCTATACTCAACATCAAATATAAAATTCAATAAATAAAGCGCTCTTTTTTCTCCCTGACTAAGGTTTTTTATTTCGCCGCGAGAATATTTAACTTCATCGACACCATCATTGAAAACAAACTTGAGCTTCGCCTGCTCTCTGCCTAATGCAGCTTGCTGTTGATTTTCAACTGAAAGCGTAAAAGGCATATCAACAAATCTATCATTAAAACGTTCAACCGCACTCGCCCAGCGTGGCGCTATCTGAGCAGCTTCAGTTTCGATGCTAGATATTTCATCTTTACTATCCCCATATAGGGAAACATATTCAACGGCATCAGAACTATTTTTTATATAATGAACCCATAATTCTTTTCTAAATTCCGGTATGTTTGCAGGTTTAATTTTTTGTAGTAGAAGTTCTACTTCTGTTGCAGGAATATTTTCTATAAGTTCAACAAGAGATTGAGTCTGAGCATTTTTAGCGAGGCTAATCCGCAACGATTTTAGTGTCTGATCACTATCAATTCTTGCATGTATCTCTTGAAGTTTTATTTCAAGCTGTTCTTTATCAATTGAGGTATCTTCACCTTTTAAATGAACACGATGCCCACCTGCAAAAAAACCTTGTTTATCTAATGTTAAAAATGATATATCGGCTTTAGCTGGGTTGAAAACACCTTTTTGATATATAGAACCAGAATTTTCAAAAAGCTCTTGATAACGTTCATTAAATTCATTAGCTTTGGATACAAACTCTGGGCTTGTTAAGACGTCAATAGCTTTCTGATCAAATATTGTAGCGTATCTAAAGTGCTCGAATTCGTACTGCTGAGGCAATCCGAGTAATTCTGAAATACAATGAGAAAAATTAATAGCCTGACAATCATTAAGTATTGTTTGCTCCAAATCAGCTTTCTTTACTCCAGAGATTTTATTTAAATAATTTAGTAGTTTACTCTTTTGCTTTTCAAGCCCAACAAGCATCTCATCATAGCGAGCTTTGTAATCAGGATTAACTAGAATATTTGTTATCGCTGGACTATCTGAGTTAATATCAATTTCAGATTTCAGCACATATATATCATCTTGATTTATAGGACCTTCATCTACCAAAACAGCACAATTACAAGGACGTTGGTAACGTTCCTCACAAGGCATTTCCCCTTGAGATATTTTCTCAAACGTTCTAGAGAAGGATGTTTTCATAAGTCCATTTGGAGCATAAACCGCATAAGCATTTATTTTTCTGGGATCATTAAAATAAAAATCATACTCTAACGATCTTATACCATAACAATTTTCAAAGTTAATTCGCAGCTTATTCATGAGCCCTCTATTAATTATAATCGTTGTCAGCATTGAGATACATATTATCTAATCTTAGTGATCATGCATCTTAAGAGTAACTATTTATTGATATGGGTTAAAAAAACATATTTTGAAATGTGTAATTTGATGATATATATCACGATTTCAACCCGATTAGAAAGAAATACGTAGGAGATAATTAGTATAGATAGATTGTTGTGTGATAAGATATTTTTTCGCAAATATCAACTATAGATATTGTATAACTATCTGATTTTAAATCATAATTAGTTAACATTAGTTCTCATCTGCGTTAAGAGGCAATCAAGTGAACTATGACTTCATGATGCTTTCTCCATATGATTTTGAACAATTGGTATGTGATTTGCTTTCCAAAAGCTTGGGGGTACGCCTTGAATCTTTCAAAGAGGGCAAAGATTCAGGCATTGATTTACGTCATTCTCTCTCGTTAGAAGGTTCTGGTGATCTGATAGTACAGTGTAAACGCTATGCTGTTCATAAATTCTCTGAGCTCAAACGTAGTTTGAGTTCAGAACTGATAAATTTAAACAAACTGCAACCAAATCGATATATCATAGCAACATCGGTAGCTCTTTCACCAAAAAACAAGCAAGATTTAATTAAAATCCTAACCCCGTGGGTTAAGTCTAATGATGATTTTTATAGCCCTGCAGATCTTAATAAACTTATTCGTGATTTTCCTGAGATTGAAAGAGCACATTTTAAACTCTGGATATCCAGCACCGCTGTTTTAGAAAAAATATTAAACGCTCGTATTTTCTCCCAAACTGATGCAAGTTTAGAACAGACACGTCGTCATTCTAGTAAATTAGTAGCTCACTCTGGATTAAACATTGCGATCGAGCTTTTACAAAAAAACCACCATATATTAATAGTTGGAAATCCCGGAATAGGAAAGACAACACTGGCTAAAATGATCATGTGTCACTATATGGAAGACGGTTTTGAACCTGTCTGGCTTTTTAATAACATAGAGGATGTATGGTCGTTAATTCATTCAGAAAAGGCTTCAGAACAACGTTTAATAATTGTTTATGATGATTTTTTAGGTCGATTGCGGTTCAATTCTGAAAAGTTTGAAAAAAATGAAGATAGAGCACTCCTTGCATTGATTGATTACGTATCAAACCTTTCTAATATTCGATTAATTTTAACCACAAGGGAATATATTCTAGAAGATGCTAAAAGAATGCATGGCTCTTTCGATGATAGAGCTAACGAACTTGTAAAATACACCTTATCGTTAGATGAATATGCACGCAGTGAAAGAGCTCAAATTTTATTTAATCATTTATATTTTTCTGATCTCCCGGACGAAAGATTAAAAAAACTCATTGAAACAAAAGCTTATAGGGATGTAATCACACATAACTCATTTAACCCAAGAGTTGTTGAAATTGTGTGTAATTATGCTAATAGCAGAGCAATATCAGTAGATGAGTTTATAGCTTTTTTTAAAAAAGAATTTGATAACCCCATCACTCTATGGGCACATCCATTCAAGCAAGAGATTAGCCCAATGGCGCAGAAAATTCTGCTAGCGCTTTGGTCCTTCGATGGAAAAGTTGAAATAAATACACTAAAACAAGCAGTTGCACTCTTTTATCCTAAAAGTAATGGCTATGAAGTTGATATGGACTTTAGTGATGCAATTCGTCAACTTGATGGAAATTTCATTTTAAGCAATCAATTTAAGGGTGTTAATAGAAAAAAAGAATATATTATAATCCAATTTCAAAACCCATCTGTCGAGGAATTTATAGAATCATTAGCGAAAGAATACTCCACACTTTTAAGTTTAATTGATGTATGTGTTGTTTATGAACAGATTGAAAAATTATTAGATTTATCTGAAAGGATAAATTTTACTTTTGATGAATTTTTTAATAACTTAAAAGTGCAATTTATTGATTGTCAAGATAAGTTCTCGGGAAGAATCTTAAATTTTATTTTGTACAATGAAGACACTGCTATAAAAACATGGGTTCTCAATGAGTGCAGAAAAGCATCTGTGATTTTAACATTACTTAAATTAGAGAAAAAAATAAACGTCAGTGATCAGCGAAAAAATGAGGGATACCTTCATGTTATGACGAAACAAGGATGGAGAGAAATCTTATCTTCCATTCCGTACAGACAAGCAGAAGTTTATTATATATACTCACTTCAAAAATGGATCTTAAACTCTAGTGGGTGGAGTGATAGTGATATTACAACTTCTCAGTTTAATTTACGCACTTGTGTATTGGAGTTATTGAACGAGGATGATGCTTACTTGACTGATAAAAACTCGATAGATAAGCTCATTGAGACATTAACATTATATCCCCTACCTTTATCCGAAGATCTAACAAATGCAATCCTGAGTGTTGTTAAGTCATCTTTTGATCATATAAGCCTAAACCAGTTAAATGTTTCAGAATTAGAAGAAGAAATTGAAGGTGTAAAAAACATTGCAAAGAAATTGAACATTAATCTAGATACTGAAATTATGACATTGGAAAGTAAAATATTCGAAAAAACAGATGAGGAAGAAAATGATAATACTATTATAGGTGAAAGTCATCGGTATGAGAATATTTCCAGCAACGACATGGATATTGATAAATTGTTCAAAAGTTTAATTGAGCGTTAATTATTTATCATGGTGATAATTTCAACATCATTAGATCAAGAATACCTAATGAAAAAAATTATATTTATATCAGAAACAAACAGCCCTACAGACCACAATGGAATACCCAGATGCCTGCTTTAATAACCAGTTTCCACTTACATCCTGACTTAATGAACATTGTGTTCCACCACTTCTGTCAGCAATAACTGGAATACTGATAGACCTCAACGCACAAAAATTATGCTGACCAAGATTCTGTCTCAACCATGCTGTATTACCTCCATCGGGAGAGTAATAAATAAAAAGAGTTCAAGGTAAAATGTAAAGAGAAATCATAAAAGACACTAATGATTGGCAATGGGGTTTGTATTTATATACATCGGGTAGTTGATACAGGTCTTTCTTGCTATTGTTATCATTGCTTCTGTCGTGCCTTTCCCTTCATTGTAATGTGTCAGGCAATAGTTCATTCTTTCATTTTCATCTATTAGATCAACAAAATACAACACAAAATAAGAAATTATTGAGAACAATACAAGACCACAAATAATAAAAGCATTTAGTTGATTTTTATTTTGAACTGCATACGTTTTTACTTTACCCAACATTAAAAATACCTCCTATGATATACATTAATGGTATAATTAAATTAAAACTAAAAACAAATTTATTATATGCTATTTTCAATAACTACCGCGCCCTCTAGGGCTTGCTCAACAGTTCACCGACCTAAAACGAGTTTTAGGTCGGTTCACCGTTTGGACGTGAAAAACATGATTAGGACTTGGATTTATTTAAAAATCTTTCGATATAGGTTTGGCCTTGTGCTCTATAAATCTGAAGATCACTCTCATGAAGATTGTGTATGTTAAGTAAAACCCCAAAGACTAATTCCTTATCTACATAACCAATATCACATCCTAAGACTTTGGCAACCTCTGCACCGAAAATAATTTTCTGACGGGTATTTTCTTTTTTCGTTTGTTGTTTTTTTTTAGCTTCCAAGAAGTATAGGCGTTCCTGTGCTGAAGCAATTTGCTGTTTAATCGTTTTTGTTGTCATATGTCACCCCCCAATATTTTCTATTTTTATTATAAGGAATATTCGCATAGTCATCATTATTCAGTTTTTTCTTGATTGATTTTATCTTCAATTTAAATTGCTGTTTAACCTGATGCTCTCTGAATTTTTCCCTTACCTGATTCACTCGTTTTTCCGCTTCTAAATAGGCTTGTTCTGTATCGGTATAAACACCTTCATCAAGAAGTTTTTTGGCTTCCCAATCAATGGCTTCATCATTATTTTTATACATTAAATCTCCTTCTGTTTGTTATATATTCTCCTTTACCATATTTTAGATAATTATCAATACAGGAAACTCATTTTATTTAATAAAATTAAAACTCATAAGACTGATGTTTAAAGTCCATATCACAGCATTAATGCTATTTCATAGCAACACTATGCGATGGTAATCACTAACTATTTTTTCTAATACTCACCACGTTACTCAATTTTTATCGTTAATATTTTTAATTTCACCTGTTAAATTTTAATTCTGATTTATATGACTAACCTGTTAATCGTGCAACAGGGAAAACCACAGATAAAAGCCACTATTTTCTTGTTTTAGTGCTTTCCCGCCTTACGGCGGGATAAATTAATACTTCCCTTGTCCTTCGGACACCACCTAAAACCCATCCGGGTAATATCGAGGAATACTTCGCCCTTTCATCTAGATTGCGCCGCGTAATTCGGCGTTTTGTTTTACAGGCATTCATATATTTCGTATTAATTAAGTAGAGGGTTTTACATTGTTAGAAAAAACAATGCCCACTTATACACTCACTTCGTGAGCGTGTGGGCCCTACCGGGGGTTGCCTGCCGCAGGCTAAAAGAAAGGTCAACGTCAACACAAAATTTTTTCTTACGAAAAAATAACAGCAGCATAGTTATATTTGAGGTTAATTAGTATATGGCGATTTTTCATCTGGAGTTTAAAATTGTAAAACGTTCAGAGGGCATGTCTTCCTGTAGGAAGGCTGCCTACCATGCGCGTTGTAAAATAACAGATGATCGCACTGGTAATACCTACGATTTTAGCCACAGAACAGATTTATTCCATCATCAGATATTAGCTCCCGTTTCTGCACCTGCTCATATTATCGAAAGCTCAACCACCCTGTGGAATAAAGTAGAAAGGGTTGAGCGTCAAAAAGACGGTCAAACAGCCCGTTATTTTGATGTAGCTATTCCCTGTGAACTGAGCAATCAAGACAAGATAAAACTGGTTGTTGAATACTGTCAGAAAAATTTCGTTGATAAGGGGATGATTGCCGATATAGCCTTCCACGATTTGGATGGTAATAATCCCCATGCACATGTGATGTTGACATTAAAACCGATCACCGCTGATGGCTTTGGTAAAAAAGAAAGGAGCTGGAACGACAAGAAAAACGTAACTCTTTGGCGTGAATCATGGTCAGTGATTTCCAATCGCTATCTTGCCGCTGCTGGCAGTAATGAACGTATTGATCATCGTTCTATTGATGCTCAACACGCTAAAGCACTCGAAAACGCCGCTATTACATTGGATGTTGAAGAAAAAGCGTTATGGCTTGCCAAGGCAACATTGACCAGCCGTCCAGCTATGCAACGTGTTCATCGTGCCAAGTGGAACAGCAAACAGGTTCAGGAGAAACGTGCTGCTGAACAGGCTGTTCGTGATGAGATGAAACAGGAAGCTCAGGCCACATATGGTGTCTTCAAAGATTTGGATCTGCAGATCGTTGTTGACCTTAGAAGTTTCACTGTATCCGAAATGTCTGAACCTGTTGAAATCATATTGCCTGAAACAGGTTCGCAGTCGTCATCCTCAGAAAGCCAAAAACCTGTTCTGGTTGCCCCTGCACCTCATACACGCACTAATCTGAAACCCCTATCATCTCCAACTGCCAGAGCGGGTAAACGCGCTCCTGTTAAAAGTAACAGAAAGCAGGCCAAACCTCGTCGGAGTGGTGTTTTCAAGCGTTTCACCTTGTTGGTAGTTAAATACATAGAAGAGAAATTCGTCTGGGCCAAGAAGAAGCCTGTCGCTCCTGATGTTGACCATGACAAGCGTATTGCCGAAAACTATGTGTTTGATGAAGTGCAGGGGATCTATGTGCCACGTGCTGAGCATGAAAGACGTGTCAAATTTAATAGTGATGATTACAAGCCTACCAAGGAGGAGATTAGGCGTTTCCCAAGCCGTCCGGTTAAGTCAGCACTGTCTGATAGCAAACTTGACTATATGCCAACACCTGCTGCAGACAGGAAATCGCCTGCACCACAGTTGAAACCATCAGGTTATCGAAGCAGATAATTATAAGTTCTACGCGTTTCAGCATTGACGCTCGAGTACGCACTCTGTTCTAATTACACATTATACTTTTAATAGGCTTGATATAATGAATCGCCCTATTTATTTGTTAAAAAATGATATTGATTTTACAAAAGACTCTAATATAAAGTTTATGAGTTTCGCTTACCCCGACAAATCATCTATTTTAAAAGAGATAAACATCTCAAGATTTAACTCTGAACAAATTATAAAAAGATTATCTTTAGACAAAGACAATCATGCTGAAATTGAATACTCCGAAGATCGATTAACAATAAAAATTGAAGCTATATCATTTTTTAAAGATGTTCTTAATTTATTTAAATGTGCACAATATGGATTAAACTACAGCATAGAAATAAACTCTATCCTTATCCAAAATATTAATGAATTAGATGGCATCTTCCCTCATTACATTGAAATGAATTTTACTCGTATCATAAGCCCACCCCATCCTAAAATAAACCTATCCTCTATATTAAAAAACATATATTTTGATGAGAGATCAGAAATAATATCTAATACATTATGTATGGAAAAGATTATCACAGATATAATAAATGAAAAATTTAAACATGAAAAAATTGAAATAAAAAAAAGAAATAAAACCAAGAAAATATTCGTTATAGAATCCAATCTGGAACAAAAAATTTTATTTTTATATGAAAGGGAAATTCTTGACGAGGAATTATTTAACATTCTTAATGTTTTGAGGCGGATGAGGAATCATGCCGCACATGACTTAAGTTTAACTGAATCCGTTTACAATGAAAAAATAGTGGAATTGACATCTAATTTTGTTACAAAAGCAGAAGAAAGATATAACATTATCTCTGGTAAAGTGACTAGATTCAGAAATTGTTTCATGCACATTTCCAATGAAATAAGTTTACTCTCATCAAAACATAATGATTTTATTTTGGGAAGAAAAAATAGTGATGAATGGAATAGTTTTTTCTATGGCGCATAACAAAATTAATCATGGAAAGTAAGTAAATGGGCAAGCACATGTATGTGTTTGCCCTCACTTAAGCGTGATCTATTACTGAGTTATATAACTACATCCTTCGCCTGAATACTACATTATCAGAGAATATGGCTTTCCCAGCCACAAACCCAACTATCGCAATAATCGGTAAACTGATAGTAGCCCCAGCTATACCCGTGGACATACCAATCAGAGCTGACAGGCCAAAGGTCAGTAATATAACCACACATGCATACCACTGTGGATAAACTCCATACAGAACAGTCGCCATGCAGCTTGTGCATACCTGAACACCGTGCTGGCTTTCCTTTAAGCAGAAAGGACACTGGATTTTATTTTGCTCCATGTTCGCGCCCTTAGTTAGCTTTCCAACCGTTATTGGTCTTGACCAGAACAATTTTGGCTTCTTCTGGTTCAGCCATTCCCTTCACACCAGAGAACGCATTTTTATCAACCCAGCTCGGAACGCCATCGAGTTTCCACGTATAGGTGACTTGCGTGATTTTAGCGCCATTTCCGTCACTCGGTTCAGTCCAACTGGTGATCTCAGCAACAACACGATGACCGACACAGGCACCTTCCTCACGGTTCCAGAAATCGACCTCTTGTCCTTTATCTGTAACCTCTAAAACATCAACACTGCCAAAGCCGTTCGGCTGTTGTGAAACATTAAGCAGCCCCTGTTCAGCAAGCCCATTCAGGATTTCATCACTGGCATTGTATCCGGCAGAACGGTAGCCTTGGTTAACCTTAACCGGAAAACCTTTGTTGAACGCAAAGTCATTGTTCTGCAGTGAGTAGCACACCTTTGATTTTGAAATTTTCGCATTAATCACTTTTTCAAAATCACCTTTCTCACCACATCCCGCCAGAACAAGAGCTGTGCCAGCAACAAGTAAAATCTTCTTCATCTTCCTATCCATCCTGATAATCAAAAATGCTGTTATGTAGAGGTTGTCTGCAGCGCATCTGTAGTCGTTAAGGCTTGTTCTTACTGGCATAACGCAACAAAACCACCTGATTAACCAATTGATAGGATTAAATTATTTTTGTGGGCCGTCATATCGTTTGTAACGATCAAAATCAAAATAATGATAGTTAATATCTATCATTAAATACATATCGATCGATTAAAACAATTAAAACACCGATCGATAAGGAATTATCAATCGACACAAACTATCAATATCAATTTATCGATCTGTAATACCGATCATTTTCTTGCTAGATGAATCGTTACTGGATAAAGTGAACAGAAGGATCACTGGACCGTTTGTGGGTTGGTTCATGGGTAGAACGTCAAACCCAATGGCCAACAGCCAGCACTGCCCTATAGCCCTTGCTTGGCCTTTATTAATGCAGCATCAGGGAAAACAATCATGAGGGATGCCGTTAGCTGATTAGATAGAAAAACTCATAGGCTTCTGATAAGCGGCTTTCTTCACTATTGATTTACATGAGACTTAATAGCCAGATGCGGCACAACGCTGGCCCCGGATTCTTTGCGCCTATTTTTACGTTTACTGTTTATATGGAGTTAACATGAGAAAAATGTTTATTGCTGCGTTGGTGATCCTGCCTCTTACCGCTTGCACCACCTACGGCAACAAATCCCTTAAAGACGAATCGCAACAAACCGTAAAAAACAAAATCGTTAAAGGGAAAACTACCCAGCAAGATGTTATTAACGCATTCGGGGAACCACAAACGCGAGCCACCAATGATGGGCAGGAAATGTGGTCCTACTCCAGCATGTCAGGCGAGAGTCAGATCTCGAACTACATCCCCGGTCTGGCACTGCTGAAGAACAGCAACACAGCGCATATGAACTCCCTTGAGATCTGGTTCAAGGGAAATGTTGTTGACCGATATAATTTCAGCCAGACGGCGAGTAAGGTATCGCGTGGGTTGTTGGATTGATTTTGCAAAGCAGATAAATAATTAATAGGCCGTCATCCGATCGACGGCACTATCTGAAAAAAACTAACTGTTATCATTACTATATTATTTTTTTCATGTGTCGTATTGATTTATTAGTTGTTCACCTTTCTTGTAAATCAATCGTCTTCCTAAATATCATCCCAATATAATGGTTCATCTGGTGGCACAAGACTTATGTTTTCAACTGAGGTGCTGACTTTTATACTTCCGCACTTTGCGAATCCCTGCGACTTTTTAGCCTGTAATCTGGCGATTAGCACATCGATGTCTTCTTGACTATTTACATCTTGAATGACTGACTCAATAGACCTACGCTTATCTTCATTTTTAGTATAGTCTCCTCCGCTATCAGTAACGCTTTCATCTCGTTCAATCTCTATAGTTTCTTTCTTTTTTCTAATCTCAGAAACAAAGCGAGCCCTATCACCGTTGAAAACAATTGCAGGGTTTATGAAATACCAGTTTTTTTCATTAGTTTTAGCAATAATACGTTTCTCGATGAGTTCCTTTATCCCCCGGTAAAAGATAGATTCAGATAAGACAAAATGATCTATCTTTTCCGCAAGAGACATTGCTTTTTTACAACTCAGGTAGAAATGATCTTTGCCTATCGCATCTTGATAAATACGTAAAAAGATAAAAAATACTTTGTATGCTGTTTTCGTGAGATCAAAGTAGGCTTTTATTTGTGATGTATAGAGTTTGATGAACTCTTCTTTATCAACCTCTTGTGTATGCACAATATTAGCAAAGTAGCTTCGACTGGCATCTTTTCTTTCGATAAGTTCCGTTCCTCTTGAAACAGTCAGATTTTTCTTTCTTGTCTCAATCTTTAGTTCTGTCTCAAAGCAAAAAGGGTTTAAACCTAAATCCAAGTCAACTTCCATTTCTTTAATCATATTATCACCTTTTATTATTTTATTTATAATAAAGTAAATACCATGCATGAAACAGATATCAAGTTTTTTGCATATTTTTTTGCGAAAATATTTTATAAATCGCAAGTTTTCCAGTGACGATGATTTAAATCACTGTCATTTTTTAGCTTAAAAATGATATAAGAATTGACTACAGAGTCAGTAATACTGACCGTATAGTCAGTCGTGGTTTTCTAACACAAGCCTTATTCCCCAAGGGCTACAGGCCGTTTTTGTCTTAACTTAATTTTGCAAGAAGTAAGAGATAATACTTAAGAGGATTAAAAGAAACCGGGCGATTTTTATGATCGCCATCTGGGGTTTCTAATTATTTATTGCTAAGTATTCCTTTCTATTTAACTAAAATCTTTTTTTGAAAATCTCCACCATCTATGAGCTAACGCTCATGTGCTGACGCACGGCTACGCCCTAATGCTGACATAAATATATTTTTGCTATTGGATCAAAAAACTATTTATTAAAGCAGCACTTGGTGATTGTCTACAACAATCACTTCGCTGGACAGGGCTTGTCCCTGTTAATGATGGATTTTTTCATTAATGATCGTGGCGATAGCCGCTAATAACAACATGTAAAACGTAGAGATTAATACCCATCAAACTTTCGCAAATACCGATTTTACTAATTTTCGATAGAACTTAATGAGTATATTTCTTGTAGACTGGCTACTGCCAGTCTCATAGTTCTTGCGGTGAAATGCCATCTCGTGCCATCAACTTGAGGAGTCTTTTCATCTTTAGCTTACGCACCTTATTTTCACCAATCTCCTGATAATACTCCTCACGCCGCTCCTCTACCACTTTTCGAAACTTCTTCAATAGTTGATTCAATGTTTTCATATCAGTAGTAGCGGCTTCAGCTTGGATTTTTTTATACATAAACATAACGTGGAACTCATCAATCATCAGTTTTCTCCTATTGTCATAAGTGTTTTTATCTGCCCCTTACAAGGCAAATATTTGTATATTTGACACGAATACATCATCAAAGGAAACTACAAAGATTTATGAACAAATAAATACGAATGCCTTACCAACAGATTAGCAATAACTTTAAGATCAACCTCGTCAATATTTCCATTATTTCCTTCTTTCTGTGTTAAACTCTCAAAGTTATTTTTAATATGCATTATCACGCACATGATAGTTGCACTCATAAAATCATGATCCCTAATATACTCTCTTATATCCCCATCGTGATCATTTTGTAAACTGATCCAACTTGCCTCAAACGATCTTTTAGCAAGATCAAGGAACAGTTTTGTAGATTTGTTTTTAACTTTATTATTTTTAGACATAATTAACCCTCACTTTTATATGATTATTTAATATTTGATTTTTTTCAGCCCCAAGAAGGGGCCAAATAGATTTACATATAGGCTAACACTAGTGCTTTGGTATGCAACGTCATTACCTCCATTCTCACCCCTTCGAAATCGATAAGATAACGCTTATTTTTTGCCACACCCTTTTTAGCTCGTTCGATTACTTGGTCATAGACTGTTTCCATGTGATGATTATCAGTAAGTAAATTAAATGCCTCTTTTGGCCCTTTTTTGACTATATCCCAATAAATACGGTAATACTCTTTCATCGCTGATAGTAGAAACATCTCAGTAGCGATCCTATCAAAACCATTATTTTTCTTATTCATATATTTTTCCTTTTCTTTGTTTAAAGTGTAAAATACCCTGCATTATTAATGCATAAAATATTTTAGTTTTTATTTTATAATATTGTAAAAAACACAGCGTTTAACGTTTTACATAAAACCTCCTCATCGTATTAATAGTGTATTTTTCATTAATCAGCATGTTTACGTGAAAACTGAATAATATTTTCAATCCATTCATCGATTTCACTTTCAACAAAAGCTCTGGCTCTTATGCCAATCTTTATCGGTTCTGGGAATACGCCCCGGCTAATAAGTCGATAAATCCATGCTTTGCTATATCCTGTTTTATTCATCACTTCCGGCAGGCGAATAAGTCTTCTTGTTGTCATATATTTCTCCGTTGTTGTTTTGATGAATGTAGTATCTGCAGATCGCTTATGACGTTCAAGCCTCGGAAAATCAGAATTGAACTTGAATTGAGTGTTTTTCATACAAAAACAGATGAAATGGCGGGAGAGCTATCACTGGGCGGGGTGTAGAGAGATTTAGCAATAAGTGCTATTTATTTTGCTGTTTTAAGGCATTTTATAATTTTCATATTAATCAATTAGTTAATCAATATCAGTTTAAATTCTGACTTAATTCTTATCTGCTTTAGCCAAGAAAAAGGGCTATGCCCGTTAAGACATAGCCCTTCTTTTATCAGCCGTTATCCTTACCCACGCCGATTAAACGCTCCCTGCACCACATTGCCGCCTTTCTCAAGGCTTACCATGTAGTCGGCATACCATTGCAGCATCTCACGTCTGCCATCGAGATATTGCGCATGGTTGTAGGTGCCACGGATAGCATTCTTATCCACATGCGCCAGTTGGGTTTCAATCCATGCGGTGTTATAGCCCTGTTCATGAAGAACGGTGCTCATGGTATGACGGAAACCATGACCCGTAACCCGGCCTGTATAGCCAATTCGCTTAAACACCTGATTGATACTGGCTTCACTCATGGTCTTACTTGGATCATTGCGTCCCGGAAACAGTAAAGGAAATTGCCCCGTCATTGCTCTGATCTGTTCGATAATGGCTATCGCTTGGGTAGAGAGCGGGATGATATGGGGACGACGCATTTTCATGCGTTCAGCAGAAATTTCCCATAGCGCTTTCTTAGTATCGATTTCTGACCATAACGCACCGCGCAATTCCCCGGTTCTCAGGCCAGTAATGATCAGCAATCTTGCCGCCAGCACCATCAATTCACTGCCAGAGTAACCCGCAAGGGCTTTAAAGAAGGCGGGAAGCTCTTCGGTGGTCAGGAATGGGTAATGTGTAGATTCATGCCCCTGCATGGCACTGGTGAGATCTGGCGCGGGATTATACTCGGCTCGGCCTGTCACGATGGCGTAGCGAAACACTTCGCCGCAGCGTTGACGCACTTTCTTGGCTTTTTCGGTCGCGCCTCGGTCTTCCATCTTTTTCAGCACGTTTAGCAATTCTAGCGGTTTAATGTCTGCAACAGGGCGTTGACCAATGAACGGGAAGACGTCTTTGTTGGACGCTTCAAGGATGTCAGAGGCATACCCCGCAGACCATTTCTTCACTTTCATGTTGTGCCATTCGAGCGCAATTTCTTGAAAGGTGTTTTTGACCTGCGCTTCACGCTCAACTTTTTGTTCTTTTTTCACCTCTAAAGGATCGATACCCCCAGCGATACCCTTTCTAGCTTCATCACGTTTTGCTCTGGCATCAGCCAAGGACACATCGGGATATACCCCCAGCGCCAATAACTTTTCCTTTCCATCGATACGATACTTTAAACGCCAGTAGCGTGACCCGTTGGTTTTAACCAATAAGTAGAGGCCACCACCATCAGCCATCTTGTAGGGTTTATCTTTGGGCTTGGCAGTCTCGACCTGTCTGGCATTGAGCTTCATCTGGGGGTATCTCCTTTAGACCGAACAGCTAATACCCCCATTGATACCCCCAACTCACCGTAGATTTCTGTGAACGTGAGTAGACGAGCAGAGACAATAAGGGCCGTGAAACCGCGTATTATAAGGGCTTAAAGGGTGTTTGAGTAGACTTAGGGAGACGTTAAAATAGGTAGAATGGTGCCGATAATAGGAGTCGAACCTACGACCTTCGCATTACGAATTCTAAGAACTACATTATAAACCAGTAACTTACCGCACTACACGGCGCTCACACGTCCCAATGCACGGAAAGTTACGGTAACTGACTGAAGGCAACCTTTGGTCACCAGTCCCAAATCTGTCCCAGAGAATTACCGCAGGCCACCAAGTTGGTGAACTGCGATAGAGCTCTCTCCCCTCAAATACACGGGTTGTCATCAAACTCGCTCATCGACATGTCATTGACGACATGTGTCACCACTCCGAATATTTCAAATCCTGTTTCTTCATCAGCGAACGTCACATCATCATAATTTTCTAGCTTGGCCAAACAAGGCACTGGCATCGTCAACAACCGGCGCAAGACGAACTCGCCGCACAACTCAGCGACTACAACACTTCCGTGAACCGGTCGCTTCGAACTGTCGATGACCAGGAGTGCGTCTTTGAGTACACCGGCGCTCGGACAATAGTCAGGGCATTTCATGAAGTATGTCGCATGCGGTGTTTTAATACATAGCTCATCGAGACTTAAGGATTTGTCGATGTAGTCTGCTGCTGGGGATGGGAAGCCCATGTGTCACCTCAATTATTACTGTTTATACATACAGTATATTTACGATGCTGGGCATTGTGAAGGAGTAGAACGGAAGAATTCGAGAAGGTTCTGATTAGGCAGGCAATTAAGATGGATTATACAATCCAATTTCCCCCCCCCAACAATAGTCCTAACTTAATGCTAGCGTATTGCTACCATTAGTCTCTAATTAAATATAAAATGAATAATAATTTTTTAGAAACTCATAAGCTATTGATTTAAATGAAGAGGGCGAGATGATAACAAAAAACCACACATACCTTTCTAGGTTAGATCATCTACGGTTTTTTGCGATATCCTTAGTTGTTTTTATGCATTTTAGCAATGGAATTGATAAACCGGATTCAGTCAATTCTTTTGTAGACTTCCTTTATCTATGGATAAAAAGCGGTTCCACTGGGGTAAGTCTGTTCCTTGTTATTTCTGGATTTATTTTTTGTGTTATAACCGACGCAGGAGAAAAAAATATTGATTATAAGAAATTCATTACAAACAGAGTTTTTAGGATACTTCCCCTTCTATTAGTAATATTCTTCATTATTATTACTATAAATCGTGAAAACTCTACCCCTCTTGACATCTTAAGGGTTTTAACACTCCAGTTAAACACTGGTAATCCATACACGGGATGGGGAAATAATATCTTTCCATCTGGGCCCATATGGACAATAGCAGTTGAGTTTCAGTTTTACTTAATATTCCCATTTATTATAAATATAATGCACAAACAAGGGACGTCAAAAATATTTTTATTTATGCTATGCATGATTATTATTAGATCATTAATAGTACTCTCTTCAAGCTCAAATTCCTATGACAATCTATATCACTCAATAACCGGAAGGCTAGATCAGTTTTTATGGGGTGTTCTATTTGGGTATTACTACATTAAACAAAAGGGTAAGGGTTTTAAAATACCTCAATCTTTAAGCATGATTTTTTTAGGGTTGCTAATCGTAAGTATGCTTATGATTTATCGAAGCCATTCTAATTTTTACAATATTTTTTCATTTAATATCGAGGCTCTAGGTTGGAGTCTTTTTTTAATGGGATATCTCACGCTTAACATCAAATTTTTTGGCCTTATTGATTCATCCTTAGCATACCTTGGCGGGTTAAGTTATTCTTTATATTTGACACATCTGCCAGTTGGTCTGATTTTATCCCATAAACTTAGTAATCATTTGCATTTCAATAATAGTTTATTCTTTACTATTTTAATTATTTTCCCAGTTTGCATTTTTATTTCATGGATAACCTTCAACGGAATAGAGAAACCTTTTCTTATGATGAGAAAAAAATATCTTTAAGCACTTGAACGGGGAGGGGATTATCCTCCCCATTACTTATGTTTTAATAATCCTTCTCTGGCCAGCTAATATCAGGAGCCTTACTAGCATCAACCCTACTAAGCAAGACGCGATATTTTTTCATTGCTAGCAATAAATCTTTCTCTTCACTTGTTGCGATATCTAAATCAACCGCATCCTGTATCGGGTATATTTCCATGTTAATCTCAACCATCAACGATTGCTTGAGAGTCTCTGCTTGCTCAATAAGACAACTTCGTGATGCTATTGGAGCATCCACCCAGCCAGGTTTCCCCTCATTATCACTACCACGAACTTTTCCATCTGGAGGCGGGCTAGAAAAATATAAAAAAACATCATTGCTAACATCAACCCCTCCTTCTGGCCATGACCCTGATGATACATATAAGTCCTTCATATCATGTGGGTAAAATGAATTTGTTTCGGAACAAAATCTATACATAATCAGTAACCTATCGCTATGTAATTGAACTGAATTGTTCCAACATTTGCAGCTAGAGCAAATGCTGATGGCGTACGGCTTGTTACCGTGGCTAAGTTGTTTCCTCTGCAATCCATTACAATGACGGCTACTACTGAAGTAGGAAATGCAATAGGATAATAAATAATAGCTCCACTGCCACCAGATGAAGTTCCCCACTGAGTAATAATCCCAGTGGAAGTATCCTTATGCCAACCATTATCGGCTAGGGATGCTGTATTTTTTAGCTGATATTTATTATCACTTTCGCTTTTGGTGTAAGAATTACCGACTAATGCATAATTTCCTTTTAATTGGTATTTATCGTCACTTTGTTGCTTTGTGTAATAGTTGTTTAAATCTATGGAGGGAGGGGGGTTTTTAGTTGTGTAGTGGGTTGCCCACTCAGTGGTTGTATCAATAACATCACTTGACGAACTAAAGCGACTATATACGTTACCGTTAGTGCCTAACACAATTTGTGCTCGTCGGGTATTCCCATATGCAGCTTGGAATCCTGCACAATTAGCGGGTACCTCTGGTTGACTGGTAGGGTAAATAAGAAATTGCGATGTTACCCCCATAGGAAGGGCTCCATAACCCGCGTTTCCTAACCCCATCCAGCCAACGGCAGGAACTCGACCTGTTGTAACATCCGACATTGATGTTACCACATCCCTATTTGCTGCGGTTCCTAGCTTGAGTATGGAAGAAATATCGCTAGCTACTTTTACCCATCCTGCCTCTGTGGTGTTGGGATTGTTCGTATTGTTATTTATATTACTTCTCCACACAGTAATGCCATCATCACCGAGCACTAATGCGTCTTGTGGATACCCCCCAATTAAGGTTGAGAATGTTGCATCATATCTATTTATTGCATTTGTGCTTGTCCATCTTGATAGTGCAGATAGTTCATATAGTATTTGATTCATATCTTGCCCTTTAGGAGGAAGTCCCCCGGCAGATTTTAGAATCATTGTAACTGGTGGAAACCCTAGTTCATAAGATGCCGCATTATCTCCAGATGGAGTAGTTGATAAAATTGGCTCTCTTTGTCCATTGATACCAAATGGTTTCGGTTGTTTGGCTGGGGAATCTGTACGATTCATATTTAATCCCTATAAAATGTGCCATCATTGAATGGATAAGCATCTTCCGCGAATCCCAAATATGGACTAACAATTTGCCTAATGTTTACCAGTACGCCACTCGGAACTGGTGTTACATTATAATTCATCAAAATTGATTTCTCATATGGAGCTAATTCGAACTCGAATGTTATTCCAATCGTCATATCTCTATAATTTACGCAATAGGCTCTGCCTCTCTGATAAAAAAGAATTTTTAGGAATTTGTTTATATCAGGAATAGTAGCAATGCTTATGTTTGTAAATGCCTTACAAAATATCAATGTTCTATATGCGTCATCTCCAAGCCTGACATTTGTTGTCTCCTGAGTTCCACTATAAAAAGGTGCATCATTAAATGGTGATGGATAATCCTGACTTCCATCGTCAGCTTCACTAAATCCAAATGAGTTGCTGTCGATTGGCGCAACAATGTATCTGCTTATCCCTACTATTTTCCCCCACACATCAAGGCCGAATGTTTTGCAGGTAGTTAAATCCCATACATTTTTAATGAATTCCTCAGTGAAATCATTAAGGCTTACGGCCTGGTCAAATGTGTCTATGATGGACAATAATTTTTTGCTTGCTGAGTATTGAGTAAGTATTGTGTCTTCCCACATGCCCCCCCCTCACGATAGAGTTACAGTAATATCTGATTCCTGAATTGTCGGAACCTGGTCGACACCCATTGTTATGGCTGGGCCATACGCTGATCCATCAATTGATACTTCAAGAGATAAAATGCCAACGGTATCAGGTGATATTGAGATGACCGGTGCATAATATTTACCGGCGTTAATTGTTGATCCTATTCTCGCTTTCCCTATCCCCTCATATCCGCCATTGAAAACAGAGGCGATCATGCTTTTCACTTGTGATGTGATATCACTGGGTGGATTAAGAGAGCTATCCAGCTCAACGATAAAATAAACCCTAGTCGGCGTTGCTTTTTTCCACTGCATTACATAGGAAGGATATGGTGGTAGATAGTTCACATTATCGTAAACCGTGAAAGTGGCATCTCCATTCAGGTTTGCGCCCGGGTTGTAGGTCTGGAAAATTGACTCAGCAACATCCTCATCAGTTCCACCATACACACAGATGTAAATCGAATGTGGCAGCACCGGGAAGTTGGTCGCTCCCTGATTTACTGTAGCTGCAGTTCTGTTTGACCATACATAGGCATCAAGTACACCATTTGTTGCAAGCAAAGCAGATAGTGTTGATGCATCCTGATTGCGGCTATTTCTCGCGACCGACTGCTTGCGACGTGTTTCAAATGCAATGCGAGATTCAACATCTACCCCAACTACGCCAGGGCTAACGTTTGTGATCGCATCCCATCCAGATACTGCTCGGTAAATCTGATTTAATGCACCGGCTGCACAAGGGATTGGTCCAGTAGTGTTATTGACAAACTGAACATCAATACTCCCCGACGCCGGTATGGTGGCGATGTCGATAGACTGGTAGATATACCCATTGATATCAATGGCTGTGCTTCCCGCAGGAATTTTCGTGTCGACCTGACCAATACAGGTTGCGGTAACAACAGTGCCCTGCGCCGATATTCGGTTCATGAAGTAAATCTGACCGAAACCGTCCTGAAATCTACCCGTTGCGTAGTCAGGGTTAATCTGATTAAACAGGCACAGAAGCTTGTCATACACCTGGGCGACAATCTCAGTATCTGACTGTGCGATCTGCCCTTGCGGTGAGCTGAGAGACTGACTAGCCCCACCACCGAGCGCTGTCGACATGTCAGTTAGTCTACCGGAAAGAACATCTGCTACGTCCGGTACCAAGAGGCCATTCTCGGTGATGGTGACATCAGGAACGGCTGTATTTAATGTCGTCATAAAGTGGCCTGTGCAATATTGCCGTTTATATCGGTGACGCGGATCGTGCCGCGTGTTGTACGGGTGTTTTTGTCAAAGAATACGGACGCCAGAGCCTGATCAACGATTGGTAACTTGAGCGCCTCTGTTTGCATCTTCTGCGCGATGAATCCTGGCGATGGACGTTTCCCAAGCACCTCAGTCTTCCAAGGAATCCCGAGCGTATTGTCGTAGTAGCATTCACCAGAGAACACCAGACATGCGCTGGCAACGTCCTGAGCGACGGAATACGACTCATCGGCAATTGTAAGATTACCGTTTCCGTCCAGCATCAAATCCCATGTAGACGTGTCTAATTGCATGGTTCTGTATGTCATGTTGGTTTATCCGTTACTTTGGAGTTGACTGTTGAACCACCCGTCTGAATTCCTTCAACCGGATGCTTATGCTGGTCGTAGTTGTCTCGCAGGGTTTTTAGCGACGCGCTCTGTGTGCCGCTGTTATCTGTGATGTTTCCACCTGCTGTCATATCCCCAGTTACATGAAGCGTTGGGGTTGTCATCGTCACCCCGTCAGGAGCGATGACCGTTGCAGATGAGCACGTGATGTTTACCGGATTTGGGGTTGCGATATTTATTGCGCCGTCTGCAAACTCAATGAACTGCGTGGGCTGATCATTCAGGAAGCCACCAAGATACAGCGCATCAGATTTGCTGTGCTTTCTCCCACTGGACGGAACCGACTCTTTACGGTTGGTTCGCACTAGTGTTGTGTCTCTGTCGCATACGGCGATCATCCCAATATCTCCCGCAACGGGATTCATGATGATTGCGCTGCTTCCTCGCTGCAGACGAAATACCGGAATATTGAATATGGTCGAGTTCTGAATCATCGCCCCGCTCTGATCCGTTCTGGTTACCAGTGGAATGGCATCGACAACAAGATTCGGAGCAGTACCTCTCACAGCATTAACTTTCACAAGCTCAATAAAAAAGGCCCCTGACAGGAGCCTTTCGAATGTGAATTTCAGCGATTCTGGTTCATTTACTTGCGCACTGGTTGGTGTGAATAAATTTTCAGCCATTACCACCCTCTCCCTGCACTCTGTAAGCAATGCATATTGAATGCCATGGTCCATCATTCATCCATGAAGACAACTCATGGGTAACACTGGTCAGCTTATAAACTCCGCTGGCATGAGGCAGTGATGTCTCTATCTGAACGTTTCTTCCTGTAGTTAGCAGCGTTGAGAATTGGGTCTGAAACATCAGTCCGCCGTTTGAAAATATCGGATACCCAATGAGGCCATATTCAGGCGAGATAAACGGCATTACATCATCTCTGGTGCTATCCTGCGGCCAGAACGAAATTGATGGGGGTGCGACTGACATCGCCACATTAACATCGTTACAGAGTGATTCTAATTGAGTGAAAATACTCCCCTCATAATGAGGGTTGGTCACTACCAGACCATCAAGTCCAGTGATGTATGCCTTGTACCCTGCCGCGTTACAGATTGCGTTGATGATGTCAGGAACTGGCGTTGCACCATTAAACGAGAATGGTGATGCAGGTTTGTTCTGAAGGTCTGCATTTGCTGTGGCTGTAATCATCAATGCGGCATTGGGGATTGAATTCATGTTCGCTACAGATGACGTCATGTACCCTGCAAATATCGCCGTTTCACCGACAAATACTTTCATGCTGATTCGTTCTGTATCGCTACCAAATAATCCCATCGACTTCGACGACAGCGCAGCCAGCATCTCAATACCTAATCCGAAAATGCTTACATTAATCTGAGTCCCGAACAGATTTCCCGCCGACTGAAATGAAACCGTCGCCCTGGCTTCTCTGATGGAAATGGTGTTATTGCCGGACTCATCGAATGAAGATGTTTCATTTACAAATTCAAAGCGGAGAGAGCGTTTACTGTACAAGCTCGCACTCCTCTATGTAGAAAAGAATATATCTGCTTCCTAACCCTTCCCAGTACGGGTCTTTTTGGCCTACGTTGTCAAGGAAGACCAGATCTCCAACGAAGCCAAGATAGGAATATCTGATCATCCGGTTGCCATATAAACACGGAACACCCTGCATGATTGGGTTGCCATTTACCGTTAAATCCATATACATGAAGCTTCCGCGCTGAATTAAACGGATAGTGCATTGCTGACCGGCTAAGTTTACAGATATGGATTGCGACTTCTGAGGAACAAGGGAAACAGTTCTCATGTGATGTTCTCGTTTATTTCTTTAGCCAACTCCGCTACTTTCTGCGTGGCGCTGTTAGTTACGTCAAGAACTGGCTTTGAAACGGTAACCAGAGCGCTTTGAAAGCCTGTCGTAATGGCATTCGTTGCCTTCCCAGCAATATCACCTACAGAAGATTTTAGCGATGACCATGAATTTCCAAGCTCATCGACAGTCGATGGTGTAGATCCAGCATCTTTCGTAGCGGAGCCGGTTCCCGTTACTGCCTGACTGATTTCATCGTTGGTTGGCTTGCTGTTCGACTGCGATCCAGAAAGAACAACTTCCATCTGCTGCATAACTTCCTGAAACACAAGATACACCGTAAGCATGGATACGCCGCGCTGAGAGTTTACGTTGTAATCGTGGTCGACAAGGTCATAACTCTGTAGCGTTTCTTTCGGTGTTTCGATGTCATACGTGGTGGCTGTTTCCATCATCGTTTTGATGGTTTCAAGAGTGCTACTTTGGCTGGTAAGCGTCAGATCGAATATATTTGGTATGTTTCCAGTCATCCCAGTCAGGCCGCTAATGATGATCTCGCACCTGACAAGCGAAGGCTCTTTCACCTTATTAATCGACTGATACTGACCTTTCTCCACCGGGGCGTTAGTTATCTGCGCCCGCCCGCCTGGCTGAATAGATGCCATGCCGCTGAACTCTAACGCCACTGCATTTGTCTTGCTATTGCGGATCACATACTGAGGGTGGAGAACGCTATCGATGATTGATAGCGGAGAGCCTCCGCCGATCGCGTTAAATATGTCTGCTGTGTTTAGACTGAGAATGCTCATCGGTTCTCCGTGCAATAAAAAACCCGCCGGAGCGGGTTAATCTAATTGGGGATTTTCGTAGGCCAAAAATGAATGATATGAACAATAGCAGCTGAAATTACAACCCATAGAGCAATCAGCATTAGAGCATACCAAGCATCAAATCCCATCATTGTGTCGATTGGTTTAGCGAAGAACATTAATGTGAAAACATAGATAAATAAATACAGCAATGACCGTCGCATATCATGCTTCCCCGTATTTTTCAAAAGTAAATTATACGGCAATTTTTCACTAAAAAAGATGAATTTTGCTGTTATTTTACCGAACTTGAAAAGGCAGCGTTTGTCGATGCGCGACTTGCTTGTTGATTGATACTCTTTGTCAGTGCGTCAACTGTTGTCGGGTTGCTGTTCACGTTCACTGTGTTGATGTGCGTGCTGTTTTGTATCTGAGGCTGCCCGCCACTTGACGCTAGCTGATATGGCCTGTTGTCAGCCATTCTTCCCTGTGTAGCGTAATAGTTGCGGGTATTACCCATGTTCCCATAGACCTTTCCTGTGTATTCACGTGTTTCTTTAGGTAACTGTGAAATATCACTGCCATTGGCGATCCACTTATCAACGTTACCCATCCCCCAGTTATAGGCTCTGAGAGCGTTGTCAACGTTACCATCGTAGCGCTTCAGCAACTGGCGCATGTATACGGAAGCAGCGGCGCGTGACTTCTCCGGGTCTAGCCTTTCGTCAACCGTTGAGTCAACTCGCAGCCCCATATCTCTGGCAGTTGCTGGCATAAACTGATAAGCACCGGCAGCGCCTGAACCGGTGTTATATGCCAGTGGGTTCCCGCTTGATTCTGTCATCATCACGCCGTGGAGCAGGTCGTCCATTTCTCCAGATGATTGCTGCATTCTTCTTGCTGACTGCGCGTGTTGTGCTGGCTCGTCAATGCCGAAAAATGACTTTAACGAATCCCATGTGATGAATGGTGTTTTATCTCCATGCATTTTGTCATACATATAGTCGCCAACACTTTTACCTTCGCCTTTAGCATCGGAGCTAGCTTTATCTATAGCATTGGCTGCCGTTGTGGCCGCAATAGCTGCCATAACCAATGGATTTGAACGCAAGCCGGCAGCCAGCAATAACAGAAGCGCATTCGCCCCACCAACGGATTCTGTCAGTTTTTTAATCGATTCTCCGGCATCACGAAAGAACCCAATGATGTCGCCATGGTGATCTTTGATCCAGTCACCAAACTGTTTCAGAGCACTAATGACTTCAGGTGCAAAGGCAATTGCGAGATCGCTTCTGATACGAGCAAACTCAGAATCCAGTTGCCCTAGGGTAACCAGCAAGTTTTCCTGCTCTTTAACCTGAGCCGCAGTGATGTTCGACTTCTTAGTTTCAGAGTCGACCAGAGACTTTAGCTCTCCAGATTTAATCTTGGCTGCGTCTGTCGGGTCGAACCCGGCCGCCGCCATCACCTGCATCAGATTTTCCTGAGAATGGGATTTACCGTATCGGGTGAACTCCCCCAGCGCCTTGTTAGGGTCACCAAGGTTATTGATGTTTAGACCTGTACGTGCGCCCAACACCATCAGGTTTTGCGCCGCACCGGTTAGTCCACCAAAGATTGTCGGGTCTTTGATATTAGCCAGCGCCATACGGGCATTACCGGATGCACCGATAAACGCATCACCGTTCAGTCCTGCCTGTTGGAAGCCACGGCGCATACCGAACATCTTATTCACATCAGTACCAAAGAACTTGGCCTGATTGCTCGCACGAACGATTTCGTTGGAGGTTGAGGTGAATAGTTGCTTAATGCCATAAAGCCCAGCTCCGATCCCGAGGAATCCCGCAGCGGCAGTGTAAGCTCCGCGAAACGATGACGCCGCCGCACTGCCAAACTGAGTTACATCGATGGTGCTCGATTTCAGCGCTCGGCTAATGTTTTTACCGGAGCGGTCAAAATCGCCCTCCAGCTGCTTCACCTCATCTTTCAGCTTACGCTTGCCATTCAGGAACTCGTCAGCCTTGATTGTGACCTTATAGGCCAACTCGTTGATGATCATCGTTGCTCCTGATACTTATGCCATACGCGCTGATTGAAGTTTTCCACTGAAATAATCTCGAGCAGGTTGTACATATCCGCTACGGAAAGTCTCTCCTGCAAATCTAGGTAAGAGGCTTTGCCGGAGCAGATAATGGCGTTGATGGTTGATGAGATATTGACGGGGGACACTAACTTAGCCGGTAGAGCATCTTCCTCAAGGAAGGAATACTTTACTCTCCGGCGATCGTTAAAAAATCGAAGTTAACTTGAAATACCTTATCCAGCAGGGAGCGAATGGTCGACACCTCTTCGAAGTCCAGAGAACCATTCACTTTGCGCTGCTGGCGCTGTCCGTCATTAGTGATGATGATATCCACCGTCGACACCAGGCGGTCGCGCAACTGTCGAGCAACTTCCTGAGAGGATGCAGAGATTACGCTCAGACCAACCGTTGCCAGACCGGCACAGCCCATCGCTATCACGTCAGCCGGAATGTTGCTGTAGTTAGAATCCCCCATAGCACGAAAGATATCCTGCGCCAGAGAGTCGGCATCCCACGCAGACATCTCAGTTATGAGGAATTCTTTACCCTTATCTCGGCCTTCTTCTTCGACGATGAAGGGGATTTCTTTACGTGCCATCAGATTGCGCTCCGTGTGACTGTCTCAAAGTGGAATACTGCCGGTCGTGGCTGAAGAACGCGGCGACCAGGAGGCGTCGGAGTCCAGGTATAGAGGACTCCGTTAACGAAGTTCCACTTCGCGCCCAAAGCCGGTACGGTCAACGTGGCATTACATGCAAATGCCGAAATTGCCGTTCGCTCTGCAGCAACCCAGTCATCAATCAGGCTGCTGGCATTCGATGTCGCCATGAGGTTGATGGTGAACTCTGTCGGGTTGAAGATGAAGCCAGCGTGGTATTTACCATCCGCAGACATCATGTCTTCTTTATTTTGTAATGCACCGGTTTCAAACATGTTATCGGCTGCGTAATCATCAACGTCAAAACCGCCAGGAAAGTAAGCAGGTACGACAATACGCAGCTTACTGTTAGCCGATGTGATATCTATAGGCATGCTTTATTCCCTTATAAAATAGCGGTTGAGGACATGTTGATGGATTGGATCAACTGACCATCCACCCAATAAAAAATTGCACCTTGCAACTGACGCTCAAGACGCGCTGCGCCGGTTTGAGTTGGGATGTACAGATACCATCCCTCGGAGTACAACGTCGCGGAGATATCCTTGCCTACCGTGTTATTCACAATACGGATTTGTGCATTATCCAGCACGACACCTTTCTGAATTGCTCCGAACGTCAGAGCTTGGTTAGCAACATCAATTGTCGCTGCCTGAATAGCTCCATATCCGTTTTGGTTGAAAGGGTAGGACTGATTATTAGTGAATAGATTTGCATATGCGCTTACCAGATTGGCGTTAATCCATACCTGATCGATGAAGGTATCCAGCCAGACAAACTTACCGGTGATCGCGCCATCAGATGCGTACTGAGCCATGGTCTTATTCAGGCTGTAAGCGCCGTAGAAGTTGTAACCATTCGATTTCAGAGCCTGAGCCGTAGCCAGATCGCTCACGTTAGGAGTCAGCCCAGGGAAACCGCGGAACTTGAACGAGATACGTCCGTTCGTGCGAGCAAAGTCTACGGATGCGGCATAAGCCAGCGCGGTTACACCGTACAGATATGTGCCGTACACTGGGAAGATGTTCTCGTAGCCATTAGCCACAACCACTTTCTGCACAAAACAGTCAGCGTTTTTGGCGACAGTTCCCGCCGACGTGGTGTCATGCACGACATAGCCAAAGCGGTTTTTGCTGCTGCTTGCCCACGCACACAATTCTGTTTTCTGGTCATCGGTCAGTTCGACCAGTGAGTTAAACAAGATCCAGTTCTGGTTGACGTTGGTGATGTTATTCATCGTGTCTGTCAGAGTAACCGCATCAGAACCAGGAGATACGATTGCTGCTGTAGCCTGTGTGAGCAACAAGCCGGTAGCAAGTGCGCCAGCAGAAACATAAGACACTTCACTGTCCGCGCCGGTAGTGGCAGAGCGAATTATGAAACGATTAGCAATCGGAAGCCATTCAACCGCGACCTCACTCGCACCAATGCCAACCTGCAATTTTGATGCAATGTCGCTGAAACTTGTTGCTGTGGACAGGTCGATTGATGTGCTGGTGACAGACACGCCGTCAACAGAAAGCGTGATGGTTCCTGCCGGGATTGTCTTCAGAGTAGACAGCGCCACACCTTTCAGATTACCGGACAGCAAATATCCGGCTACGTCAGCAGTAACGATGCGGTACATCAGCAACTCACCAGGAATAACTGATGAGTTTTCGTAGCCGTTGAAATATTGCTGAGCGGCGAGGAATTCTTTCGATTCACTGCCCATCAGAGCAGAGACATCGGAGGATAAGAAATAAGATTGTACCGCGCCGACCGGGATAAGCTCGTTATCGGTCAGCATCAGGCCGTTAGCATCAACCGCAGAACCGGCAGGCGTAACGACGTTGGGCGTGATATTAAAATCTACGGATAAAGGGATTGTGCTCATTGGCGTCCATCCACCTGTTGGGTTGTAATTTCTGCTTTGTCGAAATAGTCCTGCGGGAACGACACGGTAATGTGCGCCTGCAGGGATAACGTGAGGGTATATCTTTCCTGCCATTGGCTCTCAGCGTCGATCATCGGTGCTTGAATGGCAGGTGATGAGTAAAGCGGCGCTAGCCGGGCGTCGATGGCTTTGATGACGTCGTAGCCATATCCGCTGGTGAATGTTGTTTCCAGTGCAATAGCCCGATCCCCTGCACCCTGACCGTAGATATCCACCTGAATATCAGCCTGACGAACTTCGGTATATCCCATGGAGCTTGTGGACGGAGAGCCCGTGTCCTGCTTGATGTCTCTCGTCGTGGATAACCGGATAAATCGCAAGGGGGTCAGGATGCAGAACTGTCCTTTTAGCATTGGTACGCGGTTAGCCTGAGCCTGCTGACATGAGCCGGCGATCGGCTCGATATAACCAGCCAGCACATCGATCACATCATCTACAGTGAAATCATTCATGCGCTCACCTGCAATACAGCAATCAGACGACACCAGTCAGGCCACAATTCCACCGGTTCGACGACAAGCCATTGCTCGCCATTAATAACGAAGATATCGCCGCCCTGCTCCATTTCACGCTGTACGCTAAAGTAGTTGCCATTGACGTAAATCACCTTCGCCAGACCCTGAATGTTCAGTCCGTCGACGTGCTGCATGTCGCCGCGGCTGATAGGCTGCAGTTGAATGGTGACATTCTGATCAGGGAGATAAGACGGAACCGGCTTTCGCCCGGGCCCGATGGTTTCACTGGCGTATTTCTTCAGGATTGCTGAGATATTGGGGTTGATGCTGGTGATCGCGTTATTCGCTATTTGTCTGAGATTCAATTTCTCCTACCTCGTAGCTAACGCTGTTTAGCATGTTTGATGTGTCAATCAGCGGCTTATCAAATCCTTTCTTTGCAATGGTCACCGGTGAAAGTGGCGGAGAATCAAGGGATCGAATAGATTTCTTGATGTCATCCACGATTATTTCACCAAGCAGAGAAAGAACATCTCTGGTCTCATCACCGTTTTCAATCAGCTTGGCTGTTGCCTCTTGCCATTCCGTTTCATGTCCAGATATTGCATTGCGAAAGAATGGTCTTGGCGGTTGGTTATTTGCCGGGTTACCAAATTCATTCGTTGCAGCAACCATTGGAACAGGGGGTCCGTCTGGGTAAGTGGCTCCTTCAAGGAATCCAACTTTTAGTTGAAGATTTTCGAATGAGCTTACTGCTTTATCCAGTGCGTCCATTACCTTATCCATCAATACCTCCGGTAATATCCGTAGGGATAATTTGATGGGGAATGACCGCTTATATACTGGAAGGTGCGGAATGGTGCCGTAGCATTCCAGTAATCAGCGCCATACTTTGTTTGCATGTACCATGCTGAGTTTGCTGTTACCCCTGGCATATCCGCATGAACGCTAACTGAACCCTCTGATGCGCTGTCAATTCGCCCTACCAATCCGGATGGAGACTGCCCATTAGCGCCCGAATACAGAAAGGCGATATGGGCAACCAGCATATTCAACAGCATTGCTCGGACAGCCAAATCCGACACACGACTGAAGTCTGTGTTATCGAGATAGATGGTTGCCTGGGTGAAATACTGTTGAAGGAGTGCGTCGTCGACAGATGAGAATTCAGGATAGCGTAGCTTAAATGCGGCGGGGTCAAATATTACGACGCCCATTCACTGCTCCCGCTATTTGGTGTCAGCCTTTTTCACGCCCGGAGCCGGATTTTCCGGATCAAGACCTTCGAGGCCGGTTTTGTTTTTTTCCAGTTCTTTACCCTGAGCCTTCACGCTGCGTTCGTCTTTCTGGATGAACACTGCGTTGTTCTGGATATAGGCCGCGTCGTGATAGATCTCCATGAACTTATCCATGAATTCTTTCTCGACCTGAGTAACACCGAAAGCACCTTCAGGAATTGCGCCATCAAGACCACGCAGGGCGGTTGATGCCGCCCCGTTCAGGATTACTGTTTTGCCATCCAGAGTTACCTGAAGGCCGTTTGGCAATTTGCAGCCAACACTTACCATTTCTGCCATGAATTAAACTCCCAACATGCTTGCAAATGCCAGCGGCTGGCGAATGATTGCACCCCAGGTGCCACCGGTTTTCTTTTGTTTGTACGCGGACAGATCAACAACAACCGGGTGAGCTCGCATTTTTTCGGTAAACGCGCAGTAGCCAGTGTCCTGACCATCCAGATCGTCGGCAATCAACTGAACCAGCTCGCCGGATGCGGTGTTGTACTCAACGGCAGTGACAACGCGCAGGTTCGGGAAGTTTTTCTTCAACTGATCCGACACATTGACGTTGTACATGTTGGTCTTGGTCAGGTTGGCCTCAGACTCAGGAGACATCGCCAGCGTCATTTTACTGTCGCGCTCTACGTAGCCTTTGGTCTGCTTGATCAGCTGCGTGTACAGCGCCTGAATGTCGTCATACACAGCCTGTCCGTCTTTTGTTGCCCATGTAGTGCCGCCACCGGTACCTGTTGCCCCCGGGGTGATTGATGCCGGAAGGTTAGGGTCATTCAGAATGCCGTAGTTCTTCAGACCAGCAACGCCTAAGAAGTAAGACTTGTTCTGGAATTTGTTCAGGGTCAGTGCGGAAGCGGTGTTCAGCTGCTGAGCCCATGCGATACGGCCTTCACCATAACGGTCCAGTTCCAGTTCACCCCACTGAGTGATGGTCTGGTACAGGTAGGATTCACGCGCAACCCAGTTTACGTTCGCGCTGACCTGACCGTTGTTGTTGTAGTCGCCATAGCTGGAAACCTGACCAGTGGATTCAACAACCGGGAACTGCGCAGTCATAGTAGTCCAGTCGCCCTTTTTGGTTTCACCCATGATTTCCACCGCCTTCATCGGGGTAACCAGGATGCGAATCAGCTCTGGATCGACATAGTTGGTAAAGTACCACGGAATACCGGCGTTACTGGCGGTTACCAGTGTCGGCTGGGCATCCATCGCGTATGAGTAGCTATTCGCCACAGCGTCGGTCAGATAGGCTTTAGCTTCCGGAAGGATTACGCCGTAATCCCGTTCAGCCATCGCTTTGTGTTGTAAAAATTCTGCGTTATTCATTGATTAGCTCCAGGTGCCCATCTGAATCAGTTCGCCAGCAGCGCCAGCGCTACCAACAACAAATTTGGTTTCTACATAACCGGAGATAGATGCACCGGCTGCGCCAGTGGTAATAGAACCATCCGACAGTTTGGCGAAGATTTTCTGTCCTACCGTTGCAACGACTGCGGTTTTCACCAAGAAGTCGCCAGCGGTCATCAGGGTCATCTGGAAGCCAGGCTGAACGGTCATGGAAGCTTCAGCCAGCCATGTAGTAATCGACGCCTGACCTTCACGATGAACGAAACCAGCCGGAACGCCTGTACCGGTATTGTCGACAACGCCGTTGGTTACCCATGCGAAGCGACCGACGATTACACCATTGGTGCCAGCTACCAGAGCACCTTCACCCGCCAGCAAGCTTGCTTTCGGGTTAGCAGACGCGAAATCACCCTCAACGCCCGGTGCCTGCTGCTGATTAATTACACTTTGAAAGCCGCTCATTGCTTAGCTCCGTTTCATTTTGGTTGCGCCAGGGAATGCTTTGGCGAAGGAAGTTGTTGCCGCTGAGTCCATACCCAACCCATGATTAGGTTTTCGAGAATCAGACTTCTGGCTGATAGAAAACTCAACCATTGATTTCAGCGCTGATGGATGGACGCCTTTATGGTTTGCACCAATGGAGTCCAGCGCGAATCGGTAGATGTCTTCTGCAGAATCCATTGCTACCAGACTCACATCACCAACAAGCGGGCGAACACATTCCCGCGCTTCATTGGCCTGACGGATTCGTCCCATCACGTTTTCTTCAGCTTTGCGGATTAACGCGGCATCCATAGCTGCTTTATCCTCTTCATCATCTTCATCTTCGGCTTTCTTCTTCTCTTTGCCGTCTTCTTCCTCGTCTTCCGCTTCTTTGCGGTCGCGATCGCGGTCTTTACGCTCACGCTCTTCGCGCTCTTTGAGTTCTTTCTCTTCGCGTTTCAGACGTTCAGCCTCTGATTCGTTGTCTTTCTCTGCCTCCGTGGCTTCGTCCTCGACAACCTTTTGTACTTTCTTTTCCACGTCTTCTGGCTTCTCATCACTTGCCAGCATGGGCGTGATAATTGCCATCAACTTTTTGGTAAGTTCTGACATTGATTTCATTCCTGTAGGTATTGAATCCCCGACAACGACGTCGGATCCGGCTCTGCCCTCTATTACGAGAGCAACGTGGTTCCCGACGATATCGCGCATTACGCCATCATATGACTGGCCTTCATGCACGCCGGGGGTCATGTCGGCTACATATCTGTAAGCCGACGAAAGCTCTTTCTTCTCGTCCGTCTCGATTCCAGCGATAGAATCTGCATCCCAGACGACAAGGGAGTTTTTAAGGTAAGTCCCGTCAAACTCAGCATCAGTACCAGTAGAACCAACCACGGCCATCTTCTGAGGTGCTGCGGCGGTTACCGGTATGTGTTCGTTAAGGAGTGGGATGTTGTTGAATGTCGATGCTGCTTTGGCTAACTCTTTCGGGTCGCGCAGCAGGTAGTAAGCTTTGTCAGGCTGTAGGCCTAGCGATCTGGAGTTGGGAATTTCACGACCATAGTAAGGGCAGACGTTAGCCTTGCTGATTGGCGTCAATTCGATGTGCAGCCGCCCATCCTTGTCAAAGGATCGCACCGTTGCCCTGTCGAATGCCAAAGCGGAGTCGCCAGTATAGCCATTGGCGTATGCGGCTTGCTCCTGCTCTTCTGCTTCTTCTTTGGTTGGATAAACCTTGCCGTGATTTCCCCATTGCCAGCCGCCATCAACTTTGCGTACGGGCATGGTTTTACCTTTCTTCAGGCAATAAAAAAGCCGCCTCAGCGACTGTTATTTTTCTTCAATGCGGTTATCGTCAGTATCGATATAACCACTCCGCCAAATATCAATGTCAGGCCTAGCGCCTTGAACACTTCAATCATTTTCTCTCCAGTCCGGGGATGATCGGAGACCACGTACACCGGCAGTTGATAGCCTCACCCGGTAGCACCCATTCACCATCGAGATACAACCCCTTATCGAGGTCGAACTCTTTACCGTCTGCTTTCACATGGGATGGTCTTGGTTGCTTTCCGGCATGTGAATGCCGCCAAATACCTTTGGTAATGCCGAGTTTCTTCTGTCGTTCAGACTGAATGACCGCCGTAGCCTTGTTGTTCTGATCGCGTGCAATCGTCTCTGCTCGGCGGCGTGTAATTCCGTAGCGCTTCACCAGCTCATCGGTGAGGTAGCCCAAGTCACGCCCACGGCTCACAGACTGCATGACCATCGTCTCCACTTGCGTGTGGTAATGCTCAGGTATCGACTTAATCAGGTTGACGTTCTCGTTAATGACTGCCTGCATCGCGTTTTTAAGCTCATCGTTCATCGTGAACTTAACCGTGAAGCCGCCAGCTTTTAACGCGGAGTGTAGCGAAACGTCAGTGTTTCGCAGCGTCTTATCGACAAAGCGATCTGCCAGTTTCTTTGCAATCTCGTTGAACTTGCTCTCCCACTGCTTACCGAGCTTCACCAGCCTGCTCTTAAGCTCATTCGCCGGACTGGCATCCATCGCCATGCTGTCTTTGTAGCCAGTCTCAAGCCAGTACCGGTAAGATTTGTTCATCTCCCGAACCAGCTTGAGAAGCTCAGCGCGATACCACTCATGAACTCCGGCGTTAGCCCTGACTGGACGAAGGGTTGTCTTGGTCTTCGAATCCTTCTTCGATGGACTCGTTTTCGTACTCTTCTTCGTCATCTTCGGATTCCATCATGTGGTATGGGCTGGCCTTGTCTGACTGGCGCATACTCCTGATCGCGTCGAGGTCGAACACTCCTGCTTCGGCGTAGTTCTTGTCAGCCTCAGACTGGTGCTTCATAACCTCTGCTTTCTCGGCTTCTGTAAGCTCGTACAGCGGAAGGAACTCGAAATCGATATCAGGGTCAATCTCACCGAATTCGTTCAACTGAATGACATCCAGCACCGTTTTAAGCGGGCTCCTGAACAGATTCTCCTGCATGGCGTGAATTGAGTCGTAGAAGACGCGAATCTCACCATCAGATGAAGCGTTAAGCCCGTTTGGCGTGATGCCAAGCAGCTTGACCAGGGGAATGCTTGATACCGATGCCATCTGCTCTTGTGCTTGCGCCTGGAGAGCGTCGACACCGGATAGGCTTGTCACGAACTGGAAAAACTCTTCCGTTTCTTTATCAACAAGGAACATTCCACGGTTGTCTCGGACCTTATTGAAGAACTCAGCCCTCATAAACAGGTTCGGATCGGCAACGCCTGACAAGACGTTGTTCATGTTCGTCTTCAGACCGTACACCACAAATGAGTGAACCAGATCGCTAACGCTATCACGCGTTCTGAGCCAGTTCTGCACGTATGGTTCAGCCATCTGGCTAAGTGACAGGCCGCCGAAGTTGTACGCCGCTTTGAGAATGTCAGGCACCTGACGTGAAATCATCGTCAGCATTCTACTGGCGTGAACTGTGCGCCCCATGACATACCATTCAGCCGGATTAAAGAAGTCAGGGCTTAGCGGGTTGTCAGCGTTATACACACCCGGGTATGTCCACATTGCCTCAATAACGCGGAAACCGTTCAGGCTGTCTTTGGTGATTTTTCTCGGGCTGATGTAGAGCTTCTTGTCCAGTTCATCGGGAACCAGCCACGCAGAGTTACCGCTTGGCGTCTTCAAATCGATGTAAATCTGGCCGCGCCCGAAGTAACCGTCATGCTCAGCAGCTTCACGGAACTTCTCACGCACCTGAAATCGTTTTAACGCATCATCAAGTTGGCGAATTTTATCGGCTTTGTCATCGCCGTCATCGTTCCCTATGTGCTTCAGTTCAATCCACTTGCGTGTCATCTCTTCTGCTATCGTGCCAGTAATCTTGCGATATTCCGGCAACTGCGCCAGCTGTGACAAGTATGGGTAGCCGGGGAAGCCACCGTATCCATATGCGGTGATATTGGCCGAATTCAGGTAACTGTACGGCGTGGAGTCCATCGCCAGAGCCGCATCCCCGATATGCTCAGGGATAACTCCCGGTGGCGGTGTATAGCGCTCAATCTTGCGAAGCACTTCACCTTCAGATTTGATGCGTTCCTGCTCATTCATCATCGCCAGCGCATTAGCCAGCGACATGGGCTGTTTTGCCTCTTCCTTTGGAGGCTCAGCTTTTTTCTTTTTCCAGCGTTCAAACACTATGCGAGCCTCAAAAGTTCTTCAGATATGCGTAACGGACCGTTGCCATTTTTCATTTCATCAATGGCGTCCATCATCGGATCGAGCTGGTCGTCGTGCGTATTGAAATCAGGGTTGATGGCTTCCATCTCGACGAGGAAGTCGTTAATGAATGGTGAGTTGCTGGGTAACTTTATGTAACCTGACTCGATATAGCCCTGCACGTCCATCAGGCGAGTGTATTTGTCCTTATCGCGCTGGATAGCTTTGATTGGGCATATCGCTTTTTTACGGATGTTCTGTATCAGTCCAGTGCCGGATGATTTGTCCTCTATCGCCATGTGACGAAGTGGGCCATTCTTTAGTGTTTTGCATTTTTCCCAAAAGGCGACGGCGCGGCGCTGTAGTTCATCGGCTTCCCATTTGCCACGGATCATGTCTATCAGGTAGATGTATCCGTCAGTGCCAAGCCCCCAATGTTCGAATACTGAGAAGTCATTGACCTCTTTTGTTTTCTGTGCGGTGTCGCCATAGACGGCTCGCCACTGCATAGGAGGCAATACGGAGTATTCACCGAACCATTCAGATTTGATCAGTCCGCCGCCCTTAGCGGTTGGTCTCTGCTGATACAGGGCGTTCCAGACCAGAGACCCGCGTTGCTTGCATTTCTCGACGAACTCTTGTGGCATGCGCTCAGGGAAAAGAATTTCACCGGGATTGCGAAGGTGATACACGTTGCCGTTTAGCTCGTGAATCTCTTCCTTCTCAGCCTCCATTGGGAAGCTAACCACACGCCAGCTTTCTCCTCCTTCTTCAGCCAGTTTGAGTAACTGGCCTGCAAGGTCGCTTTGATGCCAGCGCGTCAGGATGATGACGATGCCGTTTATCTTTGGATCAACACGAGTGAAGAACGTCGTGTCGTACCAGTCCATCACCGCTTCCTGATAAGTTGGAGACGATGCTGTTTTGTAATCTTTTGCGGGGTCGTCAATTACCCCGATGTTCATGCCCTGCCCGGTGATACCGCCGTTAACACCCGCAGAACGATATGAGCCGCCGTGTAGTTCGCCTTTGGCGTCTACTGGCTCCCATAGCTCAGTTTTGTTGATTCCGCCAGCCAGGCTGCGCCCTGAAGGTATTTTCACATCAGGAAAAACGTCAGCATATTTATCGGAAGTGATAATGCGCTTAACATCCCTGCTCATTCGGTCAGACAGGTCAGACGAATAGGAGCACGATATGATGTTCCACGATGGATGCTGCCCTAATACATACGCAGGGAATCGACGAGAGCAAAGCTCACTCTTTCCAGAACGCGGTGGAGCAAACACCATCAGGCGAGGCATGTTTCCGGCTTTTACTTCATCAAGGAAGTGATCTAACTCTGCGCAGAGCAGCTCGTTAAACCAGCCCGTTTCGTATTGCGGGTTTGTGTACAGCGTGAAATCGAGAAGGTTTTTACGTGCAGAGCGAATCGCCAGTTCTTTGTGAAGCTCATAAATCTGAGCGTTTCGATTCAAGCTGATTGGAGCGTCTGCCATTTCCCAGCTCCTTCAGTTTCTCTTCAAGTAATTCTTCGGACATGTCGGCATAGCGAACCGGACCACCGTTAGCGCCGGTAATCTCTGTTGAGGTTTGCTCTTTGAATGCCTGGACCGTTACATGCTTGCCGAGAAGCTCGAGGTTCTTCACCTTGTCAGGCCATTTGATTTTCTTCAGGATGGTTTCAGTTGTCTTCTCATCAAACTCCTGTATGGATGTCGATATATCCATGCCTTGAAGAGTGATGCGCCAGACCTTAGGCCATTGAGATATCGGAAGCATTGTCCCGTCATCGCGAAGGATGTCGATAACATCCATTTGATCGATCTCGACCAACCGGCGAAGGACGTAGGCAGCATCTATGCCAACTTCCTCATTGCGAACAGACTTCAGTTCAGCTATGCGATTTTCGATGTCAACATTTGTCAATAAGCGATTAGCCTGGGAGCGGGCGGTTTTCTCGCTGTAGCCCGCCCTGATAGCTGCCTGAGTGGCGTTTAAATCTTTCAGGTACTCACGGGCAAACAGCTCTTGCTTGTCGGTGAGCTTTGCCATGTTATTTACTCTTCAAATTCTGGTTCGATGCTGAAAATCGACACTTCTGAAAGATTAATCCCAGTGTGAGAGCCTTTATGGTCTTCAAACATCAGAAAGCCGTGCTCGATAACTGGTTTGTGTGTTCTGCTTTTCCCAATGCAAATATGACTAGAGCCGACCTGCAATATTTCCTGAGTGGATATCATCACATTCCAGTGCTTGATTATTCGGGACATGCAATTTCCCCATATTGAAATTAGTGAATTTGATTCGCCGGACTCGCCCCGCTTCGCAGAGGTGCTAACTGACTTACGGCTTACCCGTCTGCAAGAAAGTGATCACCTCCTACGGGGTTACACAATCTTTTTCCTTGTCGGGGGAATTCATTCCTGTAGTGCTTTAGCGACACCGGGCAGAGATATTTGTCCGCGCTGGTCAATGCGCTCAATTCTAGCCAGCAACGCAGGTTTCTTTACTCGCCCCCAGCGGTTCAGTAATCGCCCAGACATACTGGCCACATCTTTCTCTTTCATATATTCGAGCATGACGGCGTTGCGTTCTGCCTCATAGCTTTCACTGTATTTTCTAAGCTCGCTGGTCATCCAGTTGAACGCATTGATATATGCCTCTTTAACTGCGTCAGCCTTTGCGCCATTAAAGCCCATGACCAGCATGACAAAGCCGCTGAAGTCCATGCGGTAGTACTTTTGCTTCTTATCAAATATCCCTAACTCATTGATTTTCTCGACAACCCAAAAGTGGGCCTTCGTGAAATCAGTCGAGCAATGAAGGTTTTCCAGTGCGCGAATAACGTGTTGGTGTCTTTTGCCAAATGCCTTGGCTATCTGGAATGTATCGGTCACCGGCTCACCTTCTGCCGCCGATACTAGCTGACGAAAATCAAAATCAGGGATGACCTGTAAATTGTTCATAGCGTTTGCCTTACTTTGAGATGAACCTTTGCCGCATAGGAAATCAGTCCATCGAGGCTCGCCAGCACTAACTGACTTCCTCAAAGGCTCATTTCAAAGGGTGGGGTTCGATGTGGTTATTTGCGCTGCGGTACGCGGGGAAATGCGGTTTTGCTAACTACGAAAATTTCGCAGTTTGATTAGTTTTCGATTTGATTGTTTATTTGCACGCGGTGAAATGCAGATATAAAAAAGCCCCGCAGATGCGGGGCAATATCATTTTTGAAAGAACTTATTTATTACCGCTACTTACCTAAAATAGCTTTCATGCTTTCCGACAACATGCCGGGGTCGGCTACTTCAGTGACATTTTCGATTGCGTCAATGCCCCAGTCTTCTGCATGCGCACTTCCATCAAATGGCTGATTAAATACAACATCCTGATTCATTGTGCGATTCCAAACATTTCCTGCAAACCAAGTGCAGTTTGTCAGAGGCGTATATACACCCTGTTGGCCTTTACCTGGCTCCATATGGAAACCTTTTGCAATTTCCGTACTTTCAATATTTAGCTGTGGAATAATTTTGTTTTCTAAATCTTTAAACTGAGTATCACTAATTTTCATGCACAGTTGATAAGCAAAACCACGATCTACACGGTCGTTAGATTTGTTTTTAGTATATCCATAACCCTCGTGGTAACCATAACGGTGGCTATTAGCATCCGTAACCTTTTCGCTTTCAAATACGATGATCCACGCGTGTCCGAGTGCTCCGCCACCTAAAATTTTATTTAGCGCCGCAACTACCGCTTTTGCACGTGCCTCTTTGTCATTTGGATACTGGGCTGCAGCTTCATCTGCAATCTCGCAAATAGCCTCCAAATCAGTTCGTTCAGGTTTACGGTTTGAACGAATACAAATTTGCGGATAACCGACAGAAGGATCCCCCTTCGGCATAACTTTTGATTCATCTTTTAAATTATTTAATGATTTAGGTAAGTTCAAAGCGTCATATTTCATTTATTGCCCTTTAGGTCTTGGGTATAAAAAAACCCCACCGAAGTGAGGCTGTTGGCACTGGCTGCGGATATAACTCTGCAACCCGTTAATCATTGTTTCGGATTGTCTGATTCGTTCGACGAGACTGAGATAATTGCGTTCAAACTCTGCATCATATCGGGGACTGGCTGCATCAGGCTTGCCGGTGGTGGCGGTGGCTTCGGGCAGCTTTGGACAACTGGCCGCGATGCGCAGCCGCTTAGTGCCGTTACCAAGGTCAGTACGCAGACGCTCAATTTCACTTTTTGCATTGGCTAATTCCTGTGTGACTTTGATATCCAGTGCGGCGGCCTGTACTCGTTGTCGCTGGATGTTTTCGAGGTCTGCTTTCTGCTGATTGGCTACCTGAGTGATTTCTTTCAGCTGGGTGTTTAGCGACTGCATCTGGCTTGTCGTGTACCACGTGCCAACTAGTAGAGCGATGATGACAGCGAGCAGCGCGGTAGTGGCTCTACTCATGACAGGAATAACCGACGTTCTTTAGAGCGACGAATATCAAGTCCGGGTAAAACCTTTCCAGCCGCTTTATTCCAGCGCAAGAATTCATCAGCCGCGCCAGCGTAATCCCCTGCATTCAACTTCTTCAGTAGAGTGGATTTCGCAAAGTTTCCGCCGCCCACATTGAAGATAAACGAGCACAATGCATCAAACTGGTTTTGATTAAGCGGAACCTTAACGCAGGTTTCAATCGTGATGTAAATCGGTTGCAGGTCGTCACGGAGGAATTGCTCGGCTTGCGCCTGAGTAATAACGTCACCTTTTGAAACGTTATGCGTATGGCCGTATCCAATAGTCCACGGTTTACCGCCAGTGCCAGGATCGGGATATGCTTTATCCTCAAACCCTTCTGAATTTTTTATTAACTCTTTACCATTTTTACTTACCTGCATCTGAACCTCCGCCGAACCGGTTACCAACATAGCCAGATAGAAACGCGCTTAGCTTTTTTACACCGACGAAGCCGATGAAACCGCCAATGCCAACGGTTAATGCTTTTGGCACATCGAAATAGTCCAGAGCTGAATATGTGGTAAGAGCAATGGCTCCGCACATCAGACCTTCAAATGCCGTTTCTTTCCAGCTACTGCCGGAGTAAGCCATTCTGAGAACTGCCATCATGACGGCCATAATTACCCCACCAATTGGCACGTCACCACGCCACCATGATGCAAGGATTTCACTGATATCTGCCCAAGTATGGGGATTATTAGACATACGCATATCCACCTCCCCGTAGGGAACGGCGCTTTAATTGTGTGTAGGGAATAGCGTCACCCGTATCCATACCAATCTAGAGGATGTGTGAGTGCGGTTGGTTGGTTTTGGATGACGCTAAATGCAAGAAAGCCCCGAGCTATTAACTCAGGGCTTTGTGGATTGATAATTGTCTTTGATCTAGTTAGAGAACTTGAAACTCTAACCGCTTACCAAGTACCCGCATGGCCTTTTGAACCGCATCGATTTTAGTCGCATGCTTCAGATCGAATAGCCGAGTGATCTCTTGTTTCTTCACGCCCATACGATTAGCCAGCTCGGTTTGCGTAATGCTGGAATCGATAAAGGCATTAAGCATAAGCACTTTTGATGCCACACTAAGCGGCACATCAACAAACTCGCCGGTTACTTCACTGGGTAGCGGTACTTTTCGGTTATCTTCAAAATAGAACTCAAACGCTGTAACTAAAGCATCGAGCGCCATTGATAACGCGTCTTCGCGGCTGTCGCCCTGCGTGAGTGCCTCCGGTATATCTGGGAAGCTTACGAAGAATCCGCCGCTGTCTGGTTCTAGATTTACGGGATATCGCATATTGTTATGGTGAAGCCTGCAAGTACCAGCCCCTTTCGAGGCTGGTTTTATTACAATCCTAACTGCTTCATGATTGCTTTTCTTAGCGGCTCTTTTATCTCAGAGCTGGGATGCCTTGGCATTACGCTTCGCTTCCCGTTTAGTCTTAGCTTCAAGTGATTCGTGCCATTTGAAACCTCAACCCCCTGAGCTTCGAGCCATCTACGAAACTCGCTTTGCTTCACCACTCCTCCATTCTGTTGAACATGTCATTATAATAATCATTTATGTTTACCGTGTCAACATTTTTGATTACCGCTCTTCAGAAAAGAGGATCGAATTCATACCGACCTTCCAGCCGGTTAGGTGGGGATAGCAGTCAATGAGACGAACTTATCTACTGCACGATTGTTTTTCTGGCGTCACACCGATTATCCAGAAAGCAAAAAGGCCAGCGATTAAGCCAGCCTTTTCACTTCAACGAATGGATTAACCCACCGTTAGAGCTAAGGTTAGTCCATTTTTCCGCGACTTTCAATGTCTATTTTCTACATATAATAGTTTTCGTGGAAAATATTTCTTAAATAGTCACCTTTGATAGCATCATATCTGCGTAAGCTTCCTCCTTGTGACACTGACTCACCAATACCTCATAGAATGGCTTGTAATGGTCATATGCCGTCGTTTTACCCAAAGCAGGAATTACTGCTTTGATCGCATCAATGACCGCTGAAAACTTCAGTCTGGAGTATCCTAACCCTGAGCATTTACAGCAGGTTTTATACACCGGAACTCCTTGCCTCTCAGTCTCAGACTTATCCATTACCTCGCCGCGCCCGTTACAACGACAAGCATTGCTTAGCACTTTCTTACCTTTGCATGATGGGCAGAGTACGCGAACCACTTCCCTTAGTTCTCGGCGCACCTCATAGGCCGATGGCGTTGCCTCGCCACCCCATTCCAGCGTTTTTTTAACAATTTCTTTTGCTACCCACGGCGTATGCGTTTTCGTCGTGAATACCTCCGCATCGATAAATCCTTCACCGTGGCAGCAATCGCACTCTCGGGTACTGGCTGCGCTTCTGGCATAGTCCTGATATGCAAAGTTTGCGAGCAATTGCACTACTGCTTGTTTAATATCGTCATCAAGTTGTTCGATAGCCTTATGCTTACTGGTCTGAGTGAGGGCATATTTAACAAGACTTTCCACGGCACGGTCGGGACTGCTGATCCCCATCTTCGCTAAAAACAGGTCTAACCCGAATCCGCTTTTAAGGTCTGCCAACCCTATCGCGGCCATAAGGTCAGTGCCTGTTAGTGAATCCGTTGCCGTTGCCCGTGGAGAGTCGCTAATCGTTGATGATTTAGCTGCAAACAACTTCGGTATTGATTCAAGTCTCATCGCTTGCCCACCTGTTCTTCCCACAATCCCCGCGAGCTGTCATAAATACACCGTTTACTATGGCGTGGTGCTTGGCCTCTTTATCGTTGAGGTATTTGGATATGGTTTCTCTGTTGATGTGTAAGCGTCGTGCTAGCTCGCTCTGATTACCGTATGTATCGACTAGCATGTCGGGTATGGTTCGAATGTCAGCATTCATGCAGCCTCCTGATTTAACGCCTTACGCTTCGCTTTGTACTCGTCTCTGATGCGCTCAAAGTCCTTCCGTGTGTAATGACAAGCCTCATGCGGCCCCATAAGCCTGTTGAACCGCTCAGTGCCAATTTTCACAATCAGATTCGGCTGGTATCCGGCGATATTTCCCGACAGGTGGTTATTACATGGCGCGCACTGTTTGTGGCAATTGTCCTCATCGAACCTCAACTCTGGGTTGCCACCAACGGTGCGAAAGTGTCCGGCGTGGTATTGCCCATTATGAAAACGCCCACAACTGATACATGGCTCCGCTGAGTCACGTTCTCGGATGTAAGAGTTGAATTCGGTCTGGGCTTGTTTTGCGAAATAACTGAGGGGCTTTACTGCTAATTTACGGATTTTAAGTTTGTCTTTCTTTTTCTTCTGTTCCTGCCTTCGCTTGGCTTCTAACGCCTTTATCGCCTTTTCTCGATTCTTTAGGCTCAGCCTGACGCCCAACTCTGCCCCATGCTCAGGACAGCACCATCGTTCATTCTGGAAGCGGGGAATGAACCACTCCCTACAGATTGCGCACTTACGTCTAGCCATGTCTATCTCCAGATTTTGGATGTCTGTATTTTTGAATTAGGTTGGTAATTTGATTCAGGGAGAAGTGCTTGAACGAACCAGTGACGATTGTCTGCTGATAGTGATTTAGTGGCCTGCACTCCGTTGTTTTTGTATCTATCGAGTAGTTGATTAGCTTCTTCTGTGGTCATGGGTTCGTGCGAGAACCACGTTAGCTTCATGCTGCCCTCCCGTAGAAATCTCCGCTGTAACGGACATCACGAAGCTTTACCCCGTTGTTTACAGAGTAAGCCGTTGCATATTCGATAAGTGAACCCATGCGCTTCTTACCCATCTGAGCGGTGCTTTCTCGGATGTTTAACCACTCCCCTTCAATGCCCTGAATCAGTGGAGATTCATTAGCGTTGTTTTCAACCATCCAGTGACCGGACACAAAAACGTTTTTCCATTGCCAGTCACGGAGCCACATATCGCCCAGACTTATCTGTTTGGATACATCGCCGCATATGGCATGGAATTTATCGTTTTGAGGTAGGTTACGTGGTGCGTCACCGATGGTTACTACTAGAGGGAATTTTTCGTCAGTGGGTAGTGAGTCTATGAAGTTTTTGAGGTTCTGCTTTATCGTTCCGTCCCGTAGGTAGAACGTTGTTCGTTTCAATGTTACCTCGCTTTCTGTTCCACGTTTTTGCACTCATTTTCAGCATAGAGAATTGCTGTCCGCGCTGACCTTAACCGCGCCTTGGCGTTCTTCTCTTCACGCTCTAGGTTGGCTACGTTGTTACGTAGTTCCTTTACTCGTGCATAAAGCGTTTCTATTTCAGTTACGATGTGCTCAGCGTTAATTGCCCGCTCTAAGATGTAATTAAATGGGTCTACCACGACACCACAGTTAGTGCATGTGATTGTTCGGTTTTCTTCATTGACCACTAAGGCATGTTTACAGCGCTTCTGTTGATAGGTTTTCAGATTTGTGGGGACAATATTTAGCAGCTTTCTCTCTTCGTTATCCGGCTGAACTAGCTGCACTACGTTTGCCAGATCATCAGTTTCAGAAGTCATAACTCCCCCTGTCGATACATCATAATTACAAGACCTTTAGCCGTGGTGACCTTCATTTGGTCTCCATCCTTGATAGTGTCTAGCTCAAAAGCATCGTAGAGCTCTTCTATTGCCCTCTGCTTTCGGGATATCTTGCGGCGCTTATCCCATTGCTTAAAGACTATCCGCATCAGCCATTCTCCAGACTTCCACATGATGTATGTCCAGCCTATCAGAGCTAATCCGGTGTTTAGGTGAGTTGCTAAATTAGACATCACTCCCCCTTAACCTTGATGCCAGCGGCACGCACCTGCTTAACGGCATAATTTCTTCCATCAATCCAACCAACTGAGTAGCCATCTTTATCAGGGCAAATCATGTGCTCGATTTCAAATTCAGTGTGATTGTCTATCTCAACCTCCACCGTCTCGCGGCTTGCTTGCCACCAAATCCATGCAACATCAGTCTCTGGATGTGCATAGTTCATTCCTCCGTTGGCAGTTGCCAGACGCTCTTCAATTTCGTTTTCGTCAGCGTGCAATCTAATTTGCGCTTCAAACTGTTCACGACTTGTCATGATTATCTCCACTGTGTTGTTGGCGCAGGTTCATCAACTCCACGCAGCTCTTGCGTATCATTTTCAAAGGCATCTGCTCGCCAAGAATCAACGCGTTCAACCATTCCATCGTAGTGCGTCTCACATGATGTGAATCCGTGATACGTGAGGCCGTCGCCGTATTCGAGATGCTGGTGACACATGCAACACTTGCTCATTTCTAACCTCTGCGCGGTAGGTTTAGCTTTTTGCGAATATCTGCAATTTTCTGTAGCCCAGCTTCATTGCTGATCGGAATGTGTAGCTTTTCCAACTGAACAACTGGCTTTGGTATTTCTTCACCAGATTCAATCCGCCGCCCCATAATCACCAACTCCTCAGTGCAACTCTTGCGAAGCTCTGATTCCGACTGGTTCTTACCGCGCATCTGCGAATATAACTTTGTCACCATCCAGTACGCCGCGTTGCTAGGCCACGGATAGGACTCGGGTGACGAATACAATCCACGGTTAGCGCAGTACTCCATCACTAGGCCATACAACTCCTCGCTACTTGGCAATCCGTTAGCTTTCAGAACACCCTGTTTGCACCATGCGATAAATTGACCGGGTGAAGGCCAGAACGGAGACTCACTGGATCGTGCGTGTTGCATCCCTGCCGATAGCTGCTCTCTGGTTCGGATTCCATTCTCAGCGAATGCAGCAATCCACTGTTTTTTTGCCGCGTTCTCGTCTTCAGGTCTACGCAGGTTGGTTTGGCTTGCCGCTGGGAACACCTGCTTTAGCTGGCGAAAAAGAGCATCAACCAAGTTTTCAGCATCCGGATTAACTACCCCCTGCATTGCCTGTGTAGCTGGGTTAGACATTCTGGCCAGCGCCGAACCATCTCGGTTTGCGATAGCGCTCATCAGTCGATGTGTCATATGAAATCCTCCCATGACTCTTTGCTGTTCCAGTGCGGTACCGGATCAGCGCTTGGTCGTTGGCTTCGGTTTGGTTTGCCCATCTGGGCAGATAGGGTTCCCCATTTTTTCCGCAGAGCTGCTGGGGATAGGATGTTTGAGCACCAGAACGAATCTCGGTTTGCCCAGAGGAATAACTCACAAATCTCTTTGTGCGTTCGGTTGTCTTGCTGTCTCATCAGTCGAACTACGTTTGCCCAGTCCGCCCAGTTAGGTTCTTTGGCTGAGGCATCAACCACGCAGACCTTCTCGTAAATCCAGCGACTAGCCCTGTCGTCTTCCTGAGTTCCCCACTTGGATCCAGTGGCTGAGTAAACAAACGCATCTGGATGAGCTGAGAGAAACTTTGAAATGGGCTTGTCAGGTGATTCGAGAGAATCATCGGACGAAGGGTTTTTATTACTGTTCTTGTTCTTGTATTGGGTGTCTACCGTTTTCGGGAACCTTTTTCCTGATTCTGGGAAGGATTTTCCCGCTTTCGGGAATTTTCTTCCCGTTTCCGGTTTGTCTAAAATCCAGCCAGATAATTCAGTGTTTACCCCAACAAGTTTCATCATTCCCTGCTTCTGGCTAAAGATAATTTTCCTCTCTGCTAAAGCCCTGATAGCGTCCGATACATGTGTGTCGCTCAAACCTGTCAGCTCGGCGATTACCGTGTTCGTCACCCTGTCCTGTTTCTTATTCCATCCGTAGGTGAGCCAGATCACCGCCTCGAAACATTGCCATTCCCTGCCTGACATCCTGAGGCGCGGTTTAAGCTGCTGTATCTCGTTGGCGACCTTTGTGTACCCATTGGACAGGTCAGCCATACGCCCCCCTGGTTGTTCGGTTTTCTTGGGAAATCTTATTACCTCTGCGGTATTCATTCTGAATCCTCCACTTCGTAATCAGTGAAGTAACCTTTGGACATGGCGATGAATCGTGTTTCTGTCACTGTGTATGCTTTCCTGCCTTTCCTCTCTCGCCCTTCAGGGTCAATAAGATGACAGGCATAAATAATTCGCCGTTGCCACTTACCCGGCATTTCAGCGACAGAAAGAACCTCTAGGATTCTTTTTCCTTCAGCGTCGGCGGTATAAACCATCTGATCACCATAACCACAATCAGCTGGCTCAGATGTTTTTCTACATCCACCAATCCATCGCTCATCAGTGATGACATCGCCGTTGTATGACTGGTAATCAGTGGTGATAAATATAAATGGATAAACGGTTTCAAACTTATCGCCGCTCCGTAGATCAATGTTTACTTGTTTAGTTTGTCCTGACATAATTACTCCTGTGAATTGATCCAGTACTAGAAATTCATAGTGATCTGAGAGTCGTCAGCTGTTCGAGCAGTTGGCGACTTTTTCTTTTGTGGCAATACCGATTCCACAGCCTGACGCGCTACCTCACGAATCAAACTGGTTTCCCATACCTTCTCTAGCAGTACGAACATGGTTGCCATGTCGCGGATATTGAGGCGGCTTACTTTCGATTCGTGCCACCCTGCTTGCTTTGCTAACTCTCTGTTAGTCTTCTGCATCATCCGGCAGCGGAGTTCTGTCTCCACTTCGTTGATGCGCTTGCTATAACTTGCATGTTCCATTTGTGATACTTCCTTTGTTGAATAAATAGTTACACCACCGGTTAGGTGGTTGGGTTTTTCACCAAACGCCTTTTCGGCATAGGGTGAGAGATCAGATTGTTTAAAGAGCGGTGTTGCTTATGCGGCCATTAACTCTGGCCAAATTTGAGTCCAGTCCTGCGGATGAAGATGTTTTCTAGTTACCGAGCCGTCGCTAGCCGTTTCAATTAACACGCACAAGGCAGCGCCTAATTCGTGATTGCGACTTAAAGCCTTGCGGAGGTACCCAATTGTTGTTCCACATCTTTCAGCGAAGAGTCGCTGTTCATCCGAAGACATTGCATTTAGGTAAATGCGTAGTTCTTCCATTTCATGCCTCCGATTATCTATACGAAATTTAGTTTACCCGTAGGTATACAATTAAGCAATACCCGCAGGTCATTTACCAGCGGGTAACATTTAGTAGAATTTAGTGATGGATAAATTCGAGATTAGAAGGCAGCGACTTCGTCAGCTGCGAGATGAAAGGTTTAATGGGAAAGCTTCCGCGCTTGCCAATGAGATAGGCGTGGATCCAAGCTATGTATCTAGAATGCTTTATCCTGAAGACAAAAAAGGAAGAAAGCGTATAGGGGAGGAAATGGTAGAAGCCATCGAGTCAAAGCTAAAGCTGCCAACTGGATGGATGGATGATCTTGTGTCTAACACAAATATCCCTATGAGCTACAATGAGGAGATTGAGTTCTTTGGCAGTGTAAAAAATGGAATTGTTGAGGTCATTGGGGAGGCCGTTTTGGGCGTGGATGGTTCAATAGAAATGATGGAGCAACTTTCTGGCTGGCTCCGAATTTATAGTGATGACCCAAAAGCATTTGCTGTAAAGGTTCGTGGAGACAGTATGTTCCCGCGAATAAATTCAGGTGAATTTGTTGTTGTTGAGCCAAGTCGCACCATTTACGCTGGAGATGAAGTATTCATTCGAACTTCAAGCGGCCACAACATGATAAAAAAAATAGGCTATGATAGAGATGGCTATTACCAATTTATAAGTGTAAATCAATCACATGCACCGATAACAATGCGTCATACAGATGTTTCTCAGATCTCATATGTTGCCGCAATTGTAAAATCATCACGATACATAGACGCTTCAGAACTCCCTCAATAATTTCTAAAAAATAAATTACCTTACTTTTCAGTGAGGTAATTTTGTTTACCCAAAATATTTACCCACAGGTATAGACAATGAAATTACCCACAGGTAATCTTAACCACATCAACACGGCAGCACACCAGATCAACGGAAGCCGCCAGCTCTTTAACAATCTGATGCTTTACCACTTTATGCCGAGAAGGTGTTTAGTGTGAAAAATGTCAGTTACAGGTCGTTTATATAGCGGCCTGTGCCGGACAAATGGAGGTTCTTATGAATGCTAGAGAACGATGCAGGGCTAAGCGCCATGCGATACGAGAAAAAGAACGGATGATTGCAG
>Ga0256408_1000279_pt1 | contig 50239 bp, 47 predicted proteins | sample PhyAR1_FD_185998 | JGI IMG/M metagenome (GOLD analysis project Ga0256408, IMG submission 185998) | Leaf surface microbial communities from alfalfa plants in UC Gill Tract Community Farm, Albany, California, United States - DLSL A.R1 | ecosystem: Host-associated > Plants > Phyllosphere >...
TCTTTCTCTTAGGTTAGCGGGCTTGCCCGCTTATTTCGCACCACCTAAGCGGCGGGGGCGGTCGGAGCGATTGGTGCGAAATAAGAGCTTGTCCTGATTTTCTAATTGAAGAAACTCTTATTTCACACTTTTTTCACTTTTCGGTATAAATAACAAAGTTATTTAGTATTTTTCAAAAAAAACATTTGATAAGCAACTTGTTTTCTCTCTAACTCTACTAACATTTGTTCGGTCTCATCAAAATGAAATGTTTCATACAATTCTTTCCGCCTTTCAGAGTTATTATCCTTTGAATTTGCAACTTCTTTTTTGTACTCATCAAGAAATGATTGGGGAACTGTTAACATATACCCATTTCCAAAAACCAAGGCTAGTTCGGTCTCGGCTGTTAGAAATTGAGCAAAAAGCAAATAATAGTCAAAGTGATTGTATTTTTTTTGATTTAGCTCCTCCATTCTCTCTTCCATGTCCATACCACTTTCTACAAATGTTACATAGTCATTTTCTGAATAGTATTCTTTCCTAAGAATCACGCAATTAATATAATTTTTTACATACTCATTGGTCTCTAAAAATACTTCCATGATATACTGGTCGGTCTCAAAACGTAAAAGAGTGCTGTTATTTTCCATTTTAGGTAAAAGTGTATAATAATTGACCTTAGCTTCCACTTTTAAAACACTCGTTTGCTTCTCGTTATATAGCTCTTGTTCCACACTATTTACAAAGTACCCTAACTCTTCCATACAACTAAATGAATGTTTCACTCTTCTTGTTACCTCATCTAAATGCTCCCTATTTGTCAAAAATTGACAAATGTCCTCCGTCGATAATTGATATACAACCTTACTCATCTTCATTCCCCTCCAATTCAAGTGTATACAATGCGCCATATTCTTTGATTTTTTCAAATAAATCTAACCATTCAACAGAAACTGTCTTAGCTTTATTTGTCTCCGAATATTTGGCATAGGTGAGTTCTAACGCCTGGTACTCAGAAGGCGTAATCGCACTCGGTTTAACGCCTGAATCCAAGCAAATAAGTGCTTGAAACAACCATTTTGGATTTTGTTTCTTCAACTGTTCCAAAGTTCGATAATAAGTTTCAATCAAATTGATTTCTACACTAGATTCAATCATTTCCTCGACAGCTACTGAAAGGTGTTTCTTGTAATGTTTTTTTGGCACACGAGTTTCATTGTAAAGAAAGGTCATATCTTCCATTTTTTGTGCCATTTTGTCCAAAGGTAATTTAGCAAATTCGTCATAGTATTTTTGAACCATATTTTATTCCTCCAACTCATTTTTGATTAAAATGTAGTCTCCACGTACTAATGAATATTTTCTTCCACATGTCTTACACTGATAGCGATATACAGATTTTATAGAATCCGCTTTTTCTCCACAGTCACATGCAATCTGATGTGGTACACTTTTATACCTTATATTTGGTATTGGATATAACACACTAAAAGGTACACCCCAATAATCATATTTTTCTCTCACAGTTGACCCTGCCTCCTCTTAGGGAAAGGTTTTGAAGCCTTCCGCCGTTTCTTTCTTTATTGATTTGTTGGCCAGAATGAATCAACTAAAACAGCCAAGGACAAGGGCGCGCAGCGTGCATTTTACCCTTGTCCTTGGCTGTTTTTGGTGATAAAAGGCAACTTGTTGCCGGTCTGGCAAATCAATAAAGAAACAGCGGAGTAGATCAAAGCTTTCATCCAGAGGTAGCTTTTACGATCCGTCTTGCGTAGCAAGACCCCGTTTTTTTGTGAACGCTTTGCGTTCGCTTTTTCTCGAACGGCGGTGGCGGTTGGAGTGAGAGAAGGTTTTTAAATTGAGAAGGCGCTTGTGCCTTCCTAAGAGGCCCTTCCATTTCTTCTTCTTTCTATGTAAATCAAAAAGAGCTGCAATCCTCAAATAAGGACTGTAGCTCTTTTTTTATTTATATGCCCATCGATCGTGTAAAGTGATCGGGATTTCTAACAACCATGCTTGAAACAACTAGCTGATTTCGTTTATTGAAGTGACCGGTTACTGCAATATTGTATTTACCATCTTCCATAATTAATAACTTATCGACAATCTCAATATCTGCGACTACACAATTAATCGATTCATGAATTGTTTGTAAAGTAAAGCGAACCAATAATGGTTGCGTTTTTATCACTCGAATTTTATCAAGTAAACCGACATAGTTGTTCATCACGATCACCTCTCTATAATTATAGCAAAAACAACTAAAATTGAGAATTTTTAATCGAGTTTAGATATGCTATAATAATCAAGACAGTAAAGTTTGAAGACGGTGGCGACTTCTGAAAGGTGGTGGTGCTTATGAATGTAAGTGCTAAAATCTATGAAAGGAGTAAGCCTTTTGTCCGCATATGAGACAATTCAAACCATTCTTGGTTTTGGTATGTTTACCATCACTTTGATTAGTTTGATTGTAAATATGCTTAAAAATGACAAAAAGAAATAACCGTCTACTTTAGCAGGTCAGCGGTTATTTCCAAATAACTAATATTCTGCCACCGTTCTTTAATCGGTGCTGTTAATGAGGGGTTGTTAGCGCAACTCCTCTTTTTCATGTTCATTATAGCAACATTTCGCAAAAAGTTCAATGGTTACATGTCATCCCATAGAATCCATCGTTAAACTAATGTTTATTGACAGTCTTCCTCCTTTTTTCTCTCACTAAAACGGTAGATCATCATCGCTAATATCAATTATTTGTCCATCAAATGGGTTTTGTGAATTCTTCAAATCGTTATTATTAGTTGTCGTTATATCATGTTGTTCAACGTTTTTTGTTTCTGGTTCAATTTGAGATTGACCCTGGTGCGCACGACTTTCTGTCGATGCTTTACTTTCTAACAATTGGAAATTATCGGCCACAACTTCAGTCACGTAGACACGCTGTCCTTGCTGGTTGTCATAAGTCCGCGTTTGAATTCGGCCAACAATACCAATCAGGCTACCTTTTTTAGCTAATGTAGCCATCGTTTCCGCTGGTTTACGCCAAATCACACAATTGATAAAATCGGCTTCTCGATTGCCACTTTGATTGGTAAAATTACGGTTGACAGCTAAAGTAAAAGTGGCCACTGCTGTACCACTAGCTGTATACCGTAAATCAGGATCTTTAGTTAGCCGTCCTACTAAAGTTACATTATTGATCATTTTTATCTCTCCCTTTCTTGATTCATCTGTTGGTGTCTTTGATAAGCTAGTTTTCGTTCTTTTTCTTCGACGTGAATCACTTTTTCCATCAAATTACTAATTGAATCCATTGTCTCTTCGTACGTGATCGACGCAGCATAAGGATTACTTTTCTGATATTTCTTCCAGGTATCTTTTAGCTCGTGACTATTTTTCAGCACATCCATATCCTTTTCGTAGTAAATCTTTAACGGATCAGTTTTTCCTCGACGTGTAAATGTATTTCTCACACTATCTTTCAAGGTCTTCTCATCGATATTCTCCATTTTAGGAATAGTATAGAGATCATAAAAATCTTTTCCTCTCGAATTATCTGTTAAAAAATCAAAGGTTGCACTTAATTTTTCGGCAATAATTTGTTCTGTAGGATAAGATTCCAAAGGAATTGTTCGATCCTCAAACATCAATTTATGACTGTGAGTAATCGTTTCAGGATAGATCGAGTCACCTGTAGTCACATCTACCTTAAAATCTGGCCGCATGTTCTCTAAATGTGCCAGCACTCGTAAGCTAAACCCTGGATAATAATCGGCTTCTCTTGTTTCTTTCATTCCTTGAATCTCAAATTGAATACCTTCTTTCGTCGGGGTTGAAAAAATATCGTTTAGAACCGTTGTCAATGTTTCTTTGGTTACTTTCATTTCCCGTAAAGTCGTATCAATGTCTTTAGTCGTCCGATTTTCAATGCCATACTTTGAGCCAATTAAGAAGCCGCCTTTTAACACAAAATTTTCACGATAAGGAGACTCTGAGATTTTTTCCAAGAATTTTTCCATCATAAAATGTCTTAAAATAAGCTGCGGATCAACTTCTTTTTCTCTCGAAATATTCTTCACTTTTGCTTTTAACTGTGTAGGTGTCATGTATCTTCTCCTTTAATTTAAAGCCATAATATAAGAGCGCATCGTTTTATCTGTTGGCAAAATTCGTCGATACTCGTTCAATTTTCTAAGATTTCTTCTGTCTGACTCCATGTAGTTTTTGATTGCCTTTACTTTGATTTCATCCTCAACGTTATACCAGGGATTCCAAATGTCACACAAGGTTCTTTCTGGATCATAGGCTATAACAGGATTCCCATAACGACTTTTTATTTCAACCTTACCTAGTTCATACCATTCTGTTTTTGTATAGTGTAACTCAACTGCGAATTCCTTCAACCCTTTTCCAGAAACGTGATAACCGTAAGGAACAGTCAAATCGATCTGTCTAGGAATCATATCTGTTAAATCATACAAATCTAACGCGGTAATATGTGAAATAATGCCGCGCTCATATTTCTTTTGCGCCATAAACAGTTCATCAGGAAATTGACCAGGCAAGGTGAAAAAACCTGGATACTCCCGATCCAGCTCCCCACGATCTACCATACGTTTAATCGTTACAGGAGAAATGCCCGCTTTTTTGGCATCCTTTAAAGCCAAAGTTCCGTTAAATTCTTCTATTAGCTTGTATACCATTGCTTTTGTCATTTTCTCCCTCCTTTGTATACGCATAAACTTATGAATATAGTATAACATAAGTTTATGCGTATACAATAGGCAGAAAGATTTTATCGATCTAATTCGATTTCTTTTTGAATTCGCTGCTGATTCTTCAATTGCTGCAGTCTTCGTTTATTGGCACGCATTTTTTCCTGTTCTGAACGGATTTTAGCTTTTTGATTTTCGATTTCTTGTTCTTTATGCGTTGTATTTCTCATTGTTCTTCCCTCCGTCAATTTTAACTAGTTTTACGCTTCGCTTTTCTTTTGTAGTTGGTCTTCTTTTCAGAAAACTCAAAGCCTGTTGTGAAATCTTCTTTTAAAACGATCGTTGCTTCAAACGAACCTTTCTGACCTTTTAGTCCTCTGACTGGTTGACTTGTTCGACCATTCTGAATGATCTCCTTCAGCTGCGTCGCTGTGAGTTTCTTTTTGGCAATCGTTGCCCACAATTTAAAATCACAGGCTTCAGACGTGCAAGCAGCTACCTTTTGATAAAGTATGACTTCTTGTTCCTGGCACTTTGGACAAATCCCTAAATGACGCGCCGCTTCTTGTTTTTCACTGGCTGCTTTCACCTCTTGTAACGTTGCTCCAAAATCAGTGGCTTGAATTTGTCCTGGGACGACTTCCAACAAGTGGGAAACAAATTTTTGGATATTTGCTAGAAAAGTAGCTTGTGTCCCTTTTTGCTCGCCAATCTTTGTAAGATAGCTTTCCCATTTGGCGGTCATTTCGGCACTTGTTAGCAGCGGTTCTTTTTCAACAGCCTGACAAAGCAAAATTCCTTTATTCGTCACCACAAGCTTATTTTTCTCTACCTTGATATATTCCTTTTGCTTCAAGGTTTCAATAATATTTGCCCGTGTCGCTTCTGTACCGATTCCTTCGACTTCTTTCAATATGGATTGCGCTTCTTCACTATCCACAGTTTTACCAGCCGTCTTCATGGCGGTGATCAGTGTACCTTCAGTATACGGTTGTGGTGGTTTGGTTTCTTTTTCAAGGATTTCTAAATCTACTGTCACCGTTTCTCCTTTTGTCACTTTAGGAAGTAGCGGTTCTTCTTCCTTCTCTTTTCTGTCGCTCTCTTTGCCAAACAGCTTTTTCCAGCCTAGATCTACTGGTACTTTTCCGACTGCCTTTAGCTGAAGCTGCTGGACTTGCGTCAAGATCGTTGTTTCTTCATAGGTATATTTTTCCGCAAACATGGCCACCGTTGTTTTTAAAACTTGTTCATAAATGGCCTGCTGCAGCGGACTTAGTTGTTCAAAAGCCGCTGCTGACATGACTGTTTTTGTAGGAATGATCGCGTAATGTTCCTGGACTTTCTTATTATTCACATACCGACTATTCGGTGTATGAGTAGGAGTCGGAATTGCTTCAGCCTTTAAAAATTTCTTGTAATCGTCTAAATGATCCAACAAATACGCATATTCCCCTTCTGTAATATAAGGGGTATCCGTTCGCGGATAGCTTAGATACTTTCCTTCATATAACCCTTGCATGGCTTCCAATGTATCTTTGGCACTAGCTTTCATGAGTTGATTCATTTTAGACTGAAGGCTCGATAAAGAAAAAAGACGTGGGCTAGCTGCACTTTTTTTCTCTGTTTCGACTTGAAGGATCGTGCCTGGCTGTTTTCCTACTTGAACACCTTTTTCTTTTAAATACGCTTCAAATGTTTCTTGCGTCACTTGGGTTTCATTGGGATCAAGCTTCGCATCAAATGTGCCATTTTGAGCGGTTACTTGGGCTTTCCCTTCAAAATAGGGTTCTTTCTTGAAGTTTCTAATCTTTTCCTGCGACTGATAAATCATATAAAGCGTTGGAGTCTGAACTCTGCCTAAGGAGAAACTCCCTGGTATGCCTTTTTGCTGTAAGAGTAAACTATATAGTGGACTACCGTTCATGCCGATCAACCAATCGGCGATCTGACGTGCTTGAGCTTCCTCAAATTTTGGATAGGTCTCTCCAGCGTCTCGTAACTGCTGGAATCCCTGATAAATCGCTTCTTTTTCTAAGGAGTTGATCCAAAGTCTTTTATAGGTTTTTCCCTGGTCTGCACCTGCTTGTTGAATGATCGACCAAGCAATCAATTCACCTTCACGATCGCTATCTGTCCCAATAACAATAGTATCGGCCGATTGAAGTTGCTGCTTCACCACGTTGAATTGCTTTTTCTTATCTTTAGGAACATGATACCGATAATGCGTAGGGAAAATAGGCAACTGCTCTAATGACCATTGTTTCCATTTCTCATCGTACATATCAGGTGAATCTAACTCGACCAAATGACCAAAACCATAGGTTATTACAGTTTCACCTGGAAACAATCGATCCTGGATCTCAAAATACCCATCTTTTCGGGTAGCTTTAGAGAAGCTATCCGCATAAGCCTTCGCTTGTGACGGTTTTTCTGCTAAAATAACGGTTTTCATAGTAAAGATTTCACTCCCTCTCTTGTTGTCTGCTTTGTAGAAACAACATGGCACGTTTTTGTTTTCTGATTTCTTGTTGCTGGATCTCATGCTTCAATTGATCGTTCCAATCTTTTTTCACTTCAGACACAAATTCATGTTCATGTTTTTTATAGCCCTTATAGTACTCTTCCGCCTTATAAGAAAAAAGAATACTCGCATTCACATCTTTCATATCCGCTTTCTTACTATAAAAACGATCAAAATTATACGTACCATCAGATTGCTCACAAGCTTTTAATTCTTTGGCTACTGTAATACAGGCTTTCTTTAAATCAATCGTTTTTACCTGTTCATTGACTGCCAACCTCTTTCCAAACGTTGCTTTTACATTGTGAGCTGACACTAGTTGATTGGTTAGCTGTAAATTATTCTCCGTTTTGTGTACAGCCATGATTGCTTCAGGATCTACCTTAATTTCTTTTGCGGCTCTTTCATAAATTGTTTTGTATGCTTTGGGTACTTGCCAATCATTCGGAATGCCTCGTTTACAGCGGATCTTTTGATTGGTAAAAGGATCAGTAATACCCATTAATTGTTCTTTTTCATAAAAGATATGACCCGCACGATCGTTATCAACACATACTTCAATGGACTGCGGAAATTCTTGTTTCTGGCTTAGTTCTGTGATTGCTTCACTGACATAATGACTGATCACATGGTGTTTCAAACCTTCCATAGAAACTAACCACGTATCAGTTAACTGGTCTTGATTCAGCGCTGCGTAACTAAGCAGATCAATACTGCTTTCAAAAAATTTCAAGTGTTTCGGATCACCGTTTTTAAGGTTAAATCCGTGATTGACCGTCGAATTTTTATCTATATGCTTATACGTACCTCTCTCACCAAAACGTTCAAAATCAATGACCGTTCCTTGATAACTTGCTCCAACCGTTTCTTTCGTCTGTGGGTCTTTCCACAAAAAAACGACTGCATGATCTAATCGATCGTCTCGAACTAAATAATTTTCTCTTTCATTTTTTGGTTTTAGCTCGGCAAGTAATCCTTCTTTTTCCGCATAATCAATCAACCAACTTGGTAATTTTCGTTCTTCCTTCAGATAACTTCTACCTTTTTCTGTGAGTGGGTGATAATCAATGGGGTGATCTTTATACTCTTCTGTTTCAAAATGAAGATTTTCCACCCGTTCCGTTTTGGATTCATTCTTTAGGATAAAATCAGTCGCAGCTTTAAATTGTTGTTTAGGATCTTGAATCTCTTTGTTGATGAAAAAAATTTTAGCTAATTCAATAATGTCGCCACTAATATTTTGACTGTTCCAATAAAAACGTTGTTTTCTTCGATCAAACACAAAAGAATCATGGTCCTCTAAACGGTAGTCTCGTCCTTTATTGACCACAGCCATTCCATTGTTTCGAGCAAAATCCACAATATCCATTTGCTTGCATCGATCAATAAGACTCATTTTTTTCTCGGTCATTTTTAAACCTCCCAAAAGAAAAAAGACTATCCATTTTTCAGATAGTCTTTCTTGCTTGTTTTATACCCGTTCTTTTTGGGTCATTTGTTGTTCATAATAGATTTCATTTTTTCGTTTCGCCACTTCTGACACTGTTTCTTGCGAAAAATGGAATAAATTGCCTAGCGCAAATTCGTCTGAAGGTAACGCCGTTTGGATCTCTTTTCCATAACTTTTTCCTTTTAGAATCACTTGATTATGCTCCGGATCTTCAATAAATGCCGCATCCTTCAAGTGTAACGTTCGACCCGTATCTTCTTCCATGACTTTCCCGTCTTTCTTGTCGATCCAAAGGGAACCAATAGGTACAATATTCTTTGGTTCTACCATTTCTACAGTATTTTTATGATCCTGCTTCACTTCTGTTGGTTGGATCTCCAGTTCTCTTTGGTGATTGATCTCCGTAGAAATGGTTTGAATGAATTCATTTGCGACACGGCTGACATCATTCATGATTTTCCCACGTTCTGAAGCTTCTTTATCATCCAAAGTCTGACCGTTCTTTGTCCATGTCGCAATATAAGGAATTGCTTTCTCAGACGTATCCATTCCAAAATGCTTGCACACAATATAAGAGGTCATTTCTGCCTGGAGTTCTTTTGTTTCGGTGTCTAATTCTGAAAATTTGTGCATTCTGGCATGCGCTAATTCGTGAATACTTGTAGCTAAATGCTGTGTCGGACTATTCCGAGTATTCATGACGATTTCTTCTTCACCAGTATCTTTATTGTAGACATATACCCCATGTGCTTGTCCTAATTCTCTTTGATAGACTTCACTTTCTGTCATATCTCGAATTTGTATCCCAATAGTGTTGGCTACTGCTTGAATTCCAGCTTGTAGTTCTGATTGTCCTTTTTTATCCAATTGAAAATCAAAGACACGGTTCGGGAAGATTTTCGGATAGTCTTCAGGTTTTAACTGTGTTTGTGTGATATCAAACACTTTTTCAATCGTGTAGTATGGTTTTTTGATCACTTCGATTCGGCCACTTTCAATTTGCTTTTTATCTTTTGGCGTGGCCTCTGTTTCTCGAACAAAGCCCCGTCCTTTATCATAGAATCCTTTGACCGTTTTTCTGACAAAGATCTTGTTTCCTTGTTCCCCTTTTTTGATATAAATGCCTTCTTTTTTCAACGCCCCACGTCCTAAACACGCCGTTGCACCTGGGAATTGTTCCTCGATCAATAATTGATTTCTAAAGGATCGTTCGGGAAAACGAGACATAAAGTTCAAAAGTTCTTTGACGTCTTCAGGTGAATGAGTATGCTTTTTTACCGCATCAAGTGCCTGTTGCGAAAGGGATTTGACTTCTTGCTTAATCTCTTCTGTCGAGCGTTTTTGATAGCCCGTCTGTTTTGCTTTTGTCTCTTTATCCTTAGTTTGGTTCTGTAAAACTGGTTCATTTTTAACCGCTTGTTTTTGATCCTTTTCAGGTACTTGGTCGCACAATTTAGCTAACTCTACATAGATCGGGTGATTACTGTTGACACCATCCCCTAGATCCATTCGGATCTGATCTACTACTTTTCCGTTCTTCACTTCTTCAAAATAGAATTTATAATAGCCTGTTCCTGCAGCGTATTGGTTATCCAATGTTTGGAGGTGATCGATTAATTCTAATGTTACGATCTCCCCACCATAACTTTTCAATCCTTTTTCTGGATCATTTTCGTTGAATTCTACTCGATAAAAATGATCGTTTTCTTTCTCCTTCAAAGAATCAGTTGGCGCAGCCTCTTCAAGTAATTCACGAACAGCTACTTTTTCCTCTTCCGACGTGGCTTGGTATTTTTTAGATTCCTCAAATCCCCCGTTTTCATTCAGTTCTAAAGCAACTTTTCGGTAGCCTTCAAGAAAATAAATGGTCGGATTTTTTTTCCATTGCGTCACTCGTCTGCTGTCAATGATTGCTTGTACTTCAGGAAGAAGATTTTCTTTTCCTTTTTCTGATCTTTCTTTCAGCTGTTCTAATGTTTCCAACTTCCGTTGGTATTTTCGGATCGTGGCAGCTGAAAAAGTCGATTCACCTTTTTCAAAGCGTTCGATTTCTTCTTTGATTCTTGGAATATTCTCGATCGTCATATCCAGTCCGCCGTACTTGTTATAGCCCATTTCCTTTAGCTCTTCTTGTCTTTCAAGCTTCTCTACCTGTTTTTCTTGTTGCTTGATCTCTTCTCTCAGACTATGCACTTTATTTTCTAAACGTTCTTGTTTCTTAAAGAAGGAGTGACCATTCCTTTTGTCGTTCATCGGCTGGCCATTCGTCTTTCTTTGGTGTTCAAACATCTTTTCAATTTGTTCGTTTAATTCATTTTGCAATCGGACTAATTTTCTTTTGGACTTTCCTAAACGACTATTATCTAGTGGTTCTTGTTTCTTTTCTTGAGATTGTTTTTCGTCACCAGGCTCTTCATTTAATTCAGTACGGATTTCCATCAGTATTTTTCCTAAATGATTTTCGCCATTTTTGTTACTTACTCCCCAAAAAGTATCGCCCCATGAATTTTTTTCTACTAGCGGAGTATGACCGGTTTGAAGTAATTTTTCTTTTAACGATTGATTTTGTGTGAATTTTGCTTTACAAATGTCTTTCATCACTTGTAATTTTATATTTTCCCAATCACTACGAAGAGCTACACGTTTACCAGCTTCTTTTGCTTCTTTTCCAGTCATTTCAGAAAAATCTTTTCGAGTGAATTTTGTTTTAGGATCTATCGTTTGATTTGTTGCAAGCTTTGCTGCTTGAAACGCTGCTTCATTATTCTTATACGTAATTCCTTCGTAGGTTATAGGATAGTTAGAAAAATTACTCAAATAGTAAAAATCGCTTCTAAATGAATCTATCGTCTCTTCAGTTGAGTGATTACTTTTATTAGAATCATTCATATCATTTCACTCCTATCATTTTGTGTTTATTTGTTGGTCACTTTCTTTTGCCTTATCCTTTCTAAATAAATGGATAATCGTCTGCCGCATCGACAAACATCTTCGTAGTCAGATTTAAGGTGAGAATATCGCCGCTTTGATAGGCTTGTGCGTTCTTGTCTGTGACAACAAAGCCTCTACCTGTTTGGATCTCTGTGACAAAAACGAGATTATCTCTGCTTTTTTCAACCACAACACCAATCGTTGTCTGGGTCATTTCTTCTTCCTCCCTTCTCTTTGGAATCTCACTTTCTTTTGATATAATAAAATTGAATCGCACCACTCAGTGAATTGGCGGAAAACAATTCATTGAAAAAAGAGTCCTGAACAATCACGTTCAGGACTCTTTTACGTCTCTATTTATTTAACATTCTGTGAGTGAAATAGACTCTTCAATGCTTTCACATGGGAAGTTATTGATTCCCTCTTCATTCATTTCCCAGGTGGTATAGTAAGGCGATAGCGTTCCTTCATATTCTTGAATGATAAAATATTTTCCATCGTGGATATAATTGCAACAATAAATACCAGGTGCGGGATATTCCACTACGAGGAAAGCATCTGGATCAAACCCTTCCGCTTCTAGCATGTTTCTGATCTGAAACAAATGCTTTTTTTCTAAACAATCAGGAAGTTGTTCAATTCGTTCTTCTTTTAGTGATCCTTCTATGACTTTCCATTGATCTAAATATTGTTTCATTTCTCTTCCTCCTATTGTCTTTCTTGTTCCACTTGGATTCTTCGTTGTTGCTCTTCGTATGCTTTACTTGCGCGGTATTTTTCTTCATGCGCGTTAATCGTTCGATTTAATTGGCGCAAGCTACGCTGCGTGACAACTCTTTGCTGGAATTGTTTCTTGCGCTTCATGAATTCTTCGTAGCTGTACTTGTACTCATTCGTTGGCAGCTGTTTAAGGGGTTGAAAGGATCGTTCCTTGGAAATAGCTTGTAGCTGATTGACACTTTCTATGAGTGGTTTTATTTGACTATCCTGTCTCTTCAACTCTGTTAAAATCGCATTACCTGTGCGCTTTTTTAAATCAAAGAGGGCGTTTTTCTCTGCATCCTTTGACTCTCTTTTGCTTTCTCCATAAACACTTTTGGCTTCTTCTTTCAATGCTTTTGAAACCTGTATATATTCTTGATATTCAGGTTCTTTTGTTAAAACATATTTGGTTAGTTCATCGAGTTTCTCTCTTGTGTATGGTGAAAGCTTGGTTCGATTTTCATTACCATAATTCCATTCTGAACGTTTATCAGGTAAGGTTTTATATACTTCCTCTAATAAGTTCATGGCGTGTCGATCGTAGCGTGCTGGCTCTTTTACCACTTTTGTTAAGGTGTTTCGCAAATCACTTTTTCGTGTCAATAAATTTCGTTTCTCCATACCGATCATTCGATCTTTATCATAAGAAAAACGTTCTAACTCATGTACATAATTGGTCTTCATTGCGTCTAACGTTGCTTGCCTTCTCTTCCCTTTCGGTACGATATAACTCACACCATTTTCAATCTCAGTATACGGCTTGCGCGTATTTTCTTTTTCAACAACTGCAAAATGAATATGGATATGTTTAGTATTACGGTGAATCGTTGCCATCCAGTAACCTGTTTCATTTAATTGCTCTTTCTCGAATAATGTCTCCATCATTTTTCTTCCTGCGGCTTTCAAACCTTCTTCATCTAAAGTATCTGTTTTGGGATCGTACAAGCCTATTTTTTCAAGATACGAATTGTCGTGAGAGACAACATCTTGATAAATGATTGAGCCTTTTTGTTGCCCTCTTTGGAAGACTTGTTTGATCTTCTTTAGATCATTACCCTTCACTTCGTCTGAAGCAATAGAAAAAACTCCAGGAAGATTTCCTGAAGCTTTCTGGTGGGGTTCTGTTTGATATTTTTCCATTGCTTGGTTCAAGCGTTGGTATTCTTTTTGTTCACTTTGCGTCAATTCTTTCTTTTGTTCTAACGCATAGTGGCGCGTCATATAAGAAAGATATTTGGTAAAATCTTGTTCCTCCAACTTGTCAAAATTGATTCCATGTTCCATCAAAGACTGCGCTTCATTCGACGTTTCGCTGAATTCTTTATTCATCTGACTCTCCGAAAAAGTTTTCCCTTCTGGAATATAAAAATCATTCAATTCACCTTTTATTCGTTGTAGTTCCTGTTCTTCTTCTGGTGTTCGTCGTTCTATTTCTTCCAATGCTTTTTCTCTTGTCATATAGTCAATGTAAATAGAAAATGACTTTTTATTTGGCAAAGTAAATTGACAAGTGAGAATGACTGCAGGCGATTGAGTCATTATTATTCTCCTTCATTTCTATCTTTTTAAAAACTGTGTTGGATCAAACGGATCGACTCTAGCATGAACAGATTCATTGATTGGTTTCTTGATCTTAGGAGAATATTTCTTCGTTTGATTTGCTTTTATTTTCCCTTCTACACGTTCTTTTGCTTCTTGATAAACAGTTGAGTTTGTCCCAATTAGTATTCCTGTATCTTTTAAATGAAGATCTGCAAACTCCGAAACCATTTCGGTTAAAATAGATATCTCTTTTCCCATTGCATTCAATTTTGCATTCGTCATATTGTTGTTTTTTTCAATTTCAGGATCGTAATTCATACATAAAAATCGAATTGCCTCAGAGTAGTTTTTAACCGTAGGTTGAGTTTCCATAATACTTTTTAAAACTTCATCGTGCGCTTCATAAAATGTAATATGCTTTTCTATCGCTTTAACCATAGAACATCGTCTCCTTCCTAATTTGCGATTAATAGTTCAATTAAGTTATTAACCTCGTTCGTGTATGCTTCCAAAACTTTTGTATTATACAACTGAACATCTGTGAATTTTTCTAATAAACGATCAAATTGATCCTTCTTGTAGTCCATTAAAGGACGTTCAAAGTCATTTTCAATCAATAATTTTAAGTAGTCGTTTCGGCTCCATTTTGAGTCTGTTTTTTTCCTTAGCTCTTCACAACGTTTATCAATTTCATTAATATACTTGGTATTAATATCTCTAATAATGATATCCATATGATTCTCCTTTTTACATTATGGATAGCCTATGGATGGTATCCATAAGCTATCCATATTATAGTTATTTGCTATCCATACACTATCCATAAAACGCAAGTTTTGATATCAAAATTTTTTCTTAGAAACGTGGTAGGCACAGCCTACCTAGCACCTTTCGTAAGAAAGTGATATCACGTTTCCTTATGCTCTTTCAAAATCAAGAGATATAAAGAGCATCTTGTTTCAAAAATCGATTGAAGTGTTCCCACTCATTAATTAATTGAATATAAGATTCCATTACTTTTTCTTGATCAAATAACTCTTGATTCAATAAAAATTCAATTTGATTTTCCAAACATTCTGTTTGATTCATGAATGTTAAACATTCTTTTCGGTACTCAATTTTCATTGCACTCGTTTTAGTACTTAGTATCTGTTCATGACGTTGCTTCACTTCTATTAAGATTTCTTCAAGACGTCTTATCATTTCATTTGAATGTTTTGGCTGACTATTTTGAACGACTACTCCTTCTGGAAGAGTTTCTATTTCATGCCATCCATATGAACAGTTTTGTAAAGAGGAATCATCCACGATAAACTGCCCATACTTTTTCACGATAAAGTAAAACTCTTCTTTACTAATTTCTAATGATCCATATTCCGATTTATATTGAATTCCTTTATCTAAATCATCCATTAGTTTATAAATAGCTTCTTCCAACTTTCTTTTCTCTTCTTCAATTGGTTCCTTCTTATCATATCTTGAAGGTCTTGGCTTTGGGCAAGTATCCATATAATATCTAACTATTTCATACTTTCCTTTAATCTCTTCATGCTCATGGAAAGAAACATTTTTTTCTTTTTTATCGTATGAAACCCTTACTAAGTTTGGCAAACCTGCTCTCTCGTTTGATAGCTGTAAAGTTTGCTCTTTAGATTTAGTTGTTGAATCAATCTCAAATATTGGATCAAATCTTAAAAACAAACTTAATCCGTCCACCCATGTATTCTTTTCTTCGTAGTAAAAAGGATTAACAACCATTACTTTGTCATATTCTAACTGATAGTACATAGTCACCTTTCCTTTCTAATTGTCAGCTGTAAAATAATTTTTTGCAGCCAAATAAAGAGTCTCAAAAGATCTGAATTTTAAGGTATCTAAATTTTTTCTACCGTTCTTCAACTCAAATATTGTCGTGTTTGATAAATTCACTTCTTGACATACTTCTTTGACGTTTACCACTTTGAGATAGGCGTTAATCAATACTTTTTGCTCAATGAAAGTATCTTTGCCGACCAAGTTCGCTCGCTTCATTTCCTTCACTCCACCTGTTCTTCTAAATATTTTCTTTTGACATACGATCAATTTTTTCTTGAATCTTTTGAATGATCTCTTCTTGATCTTTCATTTGCGTTTTCGCTGTTTCAATTTCTTGTTGGTATCCATTAATCTTGTTTTCAGTATTTTCCTGATCCTCTGCGACTTGATAAGGCAATTGATCTTTTAGTTTTTCCACTAATTCTTCATTCAAGTCGATGGTTGCTTGTAAGGTTTCCATCTGTTGTTGTGCTGCTTTTTGTTCTTTCTTGTATCCTTTGACTTTGTAATTGATCGCATGTTGTTCGTAATCCTCATCTTTCACTTGTTCTTTGACCTTATCTTCGTGAACATAATAAATCAGATCTTGCGGTTCTTGCATATCTACCTTTGGATCAATTTTTTCAGGAATAATTGTTAAGCGCATAGCGATATATTCTTCTGGTACATGCGTTAGCTTCACCGCAAAATAGTCATCAGATACCTTGACCACTTTGGCTTTTATTGCTTGATAATCGCCTTTTGCTGTTTTTATTTCTACACGATAATCAAGATTAGAAAGTTCCTTTAACAAGCTTTGATCCTCATCGTCAATCGAAAATTCAAAGACTAATTGTTGGTTCGTTCCTTTTTCTTTTGAAACCATCGTCAGTTCTTTCGTGTTTAAAAATGTGTTCGTACTTACTTCATCTGGTACGTCTATTTTCTTATGGGTATAAATCGGACTCGCAAGGATTAAAAGGCCGAGAATCGTCAAAATTCCCAGCCATCGAAGATAACTTTTTCGTTTTTTAAATCGTTGTCTTGCTCCTTTTTTCTTACTCATTTTCTCCTCCTATCGAGTGAAGTAACTAAAGTCTGTGAGTTTCCATTGTCCATCTACTTGTTTTTCAGTCACAGTCACTCCACCTTTTATTTTTTGTGGTTTGACATCTTTGAATTGAGGATTGCCGATCGTATAGTCCACAAAGACCACAAAATTTTGTTCTTCATTCTCACTGCTTGATTGAGCGTAAGTTTCCACCTCACCTAATGTAAAAGAGTAACTGCCGTAGTCATCATGCTGGTGACCATCGTCTACAGGACTTAATTTGTCGATCACTTCTTGGGTTGCGACCTCTTTTAGTTTTTCTGTTACTTCATTCTTGCTTAATGATTTATCAATGGCTAATTGACCAAACGTTTCAGCTGTTTTTCTTTGCGCTTCAGTGACTACTTCTTTTGCTTTTGTGCCATCTTGTTGCTTCAACTGATCGATTTCTTGATTCTTCTCATGAATGGTTTGATTTAACTTGTCGATCTTCGCCTGTGCCTCAGAGGAATTTTTTTTGAGCTTCTCAGACGCGTTTTTAGCTACTTCTTCTGTTCGGTAGGTATTTGTTGCTTGTTCCTCTTTCAACTGCCAAAACAACGCGATATTACCAATTAAACTGATACTAATTGCGGTAGTTAAGACGATTTTTAACGTTTTATTTTCCATTGGTTTTTCTCCTAAATTATTTTTTACTGCTGTTTAAAAATGGTAAGGGATCAATCCACGTCCCATCATCTATGAAGGCATGGCCTTGTGCTTGACGCCAATCCATTCGGGTAAATCCTAAATGTAAGTGTTCCGTATCTCTAATTGCAATAACTTGACCAACTTTCACTTGATCTCCCACTTTCACACGAGAATTTCCTGTACTATTTGCAAATTCTTGATACACCATATTCAAGCCGTCGTAATTAATCACGATCACACACGCACCTAAACCTGAAATACCAGGATTGCCAACGTACACGACTTTCCCTCCATGCACCGCGTGAATGTCACTTCCTGGGTGATCGACTGAACCAAAATCTAATCCGTCATGGAAACCATTTGGTCGGAACTCTCCCCCTGGATTCGTTCCAAATAATTGCCCACCGCTAAAGGAACTTTTATCTAAACTGCTGCCAGGGAATGGATTCGTCCATTCACCAGTAATTGGACCATTATTATTGCCACCTTCACCCCAATGTTTCATTGCGAATGCATCATATTCAGTTAATTGATTGCTATTTATAATCGACATACAATTTTTATAATACGCACTATCTTCCGTAATTCCCGCAGCGGCATAGCCCCCTCGACCTAAGATCAACAGACTCGCCCCAGGGCTTTTATTACCCACGCAAGCATTAAAATTGGACTGAGTAGCTACCATAAATCCGTAATATGAGAAGGCGGCTTTGGAGTTGGGAAACTTCATGTACCAACCCCCTTCAATCCCGCCAACTCCACGTGCCGTTCCCTTGGGGAACAAGCAACCATCAAACCAGGTGATCCCAAAAAAATTTAAGTCGTTTTTAGCAGATAATGACGTTCCAAACGCTGATTCATACCCGTATTGCGAAAGGATCACACTTGGTAATAATTTATATTTCACGGCTGCTCCTACGGCATATTGCGCAATCTCATCAGAAAAAGGACCTTTCCCTTTGATTTCTTTATAGATGGGTAAGCCTTCTGAGTATTCTCCTGTAAAAGCTTCGCCACCACTGCTTGAACCTGAATCAGAATTATCAATCGATCCCGCTGCCAGTATTAGAAAAAGAGTCATAAACACAGTGATCAAGAGGGTAAGCAAACCTGCAGAAGTACCAAACAACCAAAAAAATAAGCGTCGCTTTGTACGACGCTTAACATACTGCTTGATTAAACTTTCATTTTGGCTTTCCATTATTTTCCTCCATCAAACAATTTTAACTGTCGATTATTCGGACTAAAATGAACACGAATCGTCTCTTTCGAACCAAAATTAATGACCGCCTCTCCTTGTTCTTGTTGAGGAATCGATTCTAATTCTGAATTCGTCATTGATTTACCGACTAACCCTTCTATATGACGTAAAATAGATTCGTCCATACGCATGAAGATCTTCGTAGAAGAAAATTCAAAGACTTTCTTCAGTTTCGAGAAGTTATCAGAAGACATATTTTCTGGCACCATTTCTTGTGGCGATTGGGTAGCTAAAACCGTCATTGCTTCTACTTTACGCATTTCTCGTTGGAAGTTTGTGACATAATTGACCGTTTCAATGAAATCAGGATTTATCGCATTATGGCACTCATCGATCATGGCCAAGAAACGTTTGAAGTCTTGTTCTTCCATCTGGTTTTCTTTAATCAAGCGTCGTTGTCTTCGTCCTTGAATCAATGCCTGATTCCAAATCAACGTCATCGCCATGTACATTTGACATTGTTGTACCCCGCGATCTAAACCTGTAATAGAGTCAATATCAAAAAAGACAAGTTGTTGTTGATCTAAGTGTCGAATCGTACTATGGCCATCAAAAATCATGCCATACGTTTCACATAAGGATTCCACGATAGACTCCATTTCTTCTTTCCGATTCTTTTTCTCTTGGGAAGCACCACGTAGTTCTAGTTGTCCTAAAAAGGCTAAAAATTCTTTGAACGTCGGATAAGCTTCTGGATCTTTTCCTGTGACTTGTGTCTCAGTATTTGAACGCGCATTCGAGGAAGTAAAGCCACGTGGCACTGTTCCATACTCTTCATAAAAACGATTCAAGTAGGTCTTGAATTCTGCTTTCATTGTTCCTGTTAATTGCGGACTAACAAGCTGTACTTGGTAAACCACTTTGTCTAAATGCGTTTGATAAGACGCGGCTTCATTGATCAGTAAATCTTTGACTGATCCATCCTCATACAGATTGGAAGCATCGTCATACGTCCGTGTCGCAAAGATTTCTAAAGGATTGATCATTCCGTCAGACCCATCTAATCGCACCATAATGCCATTGTATTCTTTTAAAAAGGGAATAAAGTCCTTTCCTTTTTCAAATCCCCAAATGAAATCTCCTTTAGCTAAATGGGATTCCGCAATCATTTTAAGAACGGTTGATTTACCAGCACCCATCATACCTAAAAGTAAGGTGTTGGTAGACAAACGGACACTATTTTTATACGTGGCATTCCAAACGAATGGGCCACCCGTCATGGTTTCGCCATACTGTGTCCCTCCTGGATCTTTTAGCGTTTGGTGGTGGAACGGGAAGCCTCCACCGATATTTAACGATGGTAGGGATTGTCCTTTGATATTTCCGAACCATTCAGCTTGTTCATCGAACATGGTGAACATCGATTGCCAATCTTTTTTGGTTTTGTGCAAATAAGTCACCCCTCGGTAATCCATTCCTTTTAGATTCTCGATCAATTCCTGCGCCCGTTCATCGACTTCTTGAATCGTGTTCCCATAAACATGGACTCGAACCTTGATTTGTTTAGAAATTTCTCCATTTGAAGTTAATTTTCGCGCATATTCCGCTAAATCCAGGTATTCTTCCGCACTTTTATTTCGGTCGGTTGCTTTTCGTTCGTTATCTGATCGGTCATTTAATTCATCTAATGCACGGTTGATTTGATCAATCACTTTTTGCTTTTCATCCGTGCAAGTATCGAGTGTGGATACGGTATGAGGATTGTTCATCAGGTTGGCCAACCAAAAAAGGGTTGGATTTTTTGTGTAATGATACACGGTCACACATCGTGAATACCCATTGCCATAGGTCACGTATTCTTCGTCAAAATTTAACCCACCTTGAGGCATCACTTGTTTTAAAAAATCTAAATCATAACCTTTGGACTTTAAAATCTCTATCTCACGATTGCCCAGTTGTTTTAATGGATCGATCACCCGTTGATTTTCCTGAGGCAAAAGTGCTGTTTTTATCACATCTAGCATGAATCATTTCCTCCCTCTTTCTTATTCGTCATTCATGTTGTTCATTCGATAAAGAATTTTGATCAATTCTTTTTTGTAGAGCGGTTTTAATCCTAAAATACCACTGGAACGCATTAACTGACGGTTTCTGGAGTGTAAATCCTTGATTGTCTTTCCTTCAATGACGAAAAAGAAGCTTAAATCAGGACGTTCTTGTTCGGCCCGTTTAAGCTCTTGAATTTCTTCTACCAATTTCTTTTCGTATTTTCTCAGTTGATGTAAATTTTTTCCAAAGGTTTGTGCTAACCGATTTTTCTCTAATAGCTGTCGTTTTTCGACAATTTGTTCCGTTAAATCTGTCTCTGTGGTCAAACTAACTAACTTGATCGTTGGCACATACGTACGCATGACAGTAGTCAATTGATTCATTCGCTCCAGTTTCTCTTGCTCATTTAAGCCTTCCACGTCTGTAGAAACTACACGATAATACCGTTGGAAATGATCTTCTTTTGTTCGTAAGACGCCCTCTTCTGAACAAGATTTATAAGGAAATAAATCCAAGAGAGAGCGTTCCTCTGGTTTTCCAAACTGCAAAATGGCTTTTTTATCCACTGAATTTTGTCCTTTAACTCGCACTTATTCGTCCTCCTTATAGGTGCCATGATAATTTCGATTAGGATCTAAGGCATGGTAATGATTTTTATCCGTAAAAAAAAGAGACTCAATGATCGCAAAAATTTGTCGTTGACCTGGATTATTATAGGGGCGCCAAACAATCACCAAGGCTATCGTAAACCATAAGCCATAGTTCAAAAAGGCAAATAAGAATGGCAATTGAACAAGGGTATTGACCATTTTTGCCCAAAAAATGCAGCCACCGATCGTTAGTAGATCGATAAAGAAAAAAGCGAAAAACTTCCATTCGCCGCTAAATCTTGGAGGATTTTTCATATTAATATATTTGTCCACAAATCATTTCTCCTTCTCATATAAAGTATAGAAAAAAGGCCTAACATGTAGGCCTTTTATTGTTTGATATCCTTCAATAGTTGTTCTTTCAATGCGTTGTTCTTATCTTTGGTTTCTCTGGTCACATTTATTTTCATTGGGGCAGTAAATGCCACATTTGCGGGTTTATATCCCGTATGAACTTGTTGAATAGGTTTGGGTGCAGCTTCACTTGTCACAATATTTTGAACGGACGCATTCCCTGTCTCGCCACTTTCAGATAACTGATAAGAAACCGTTGTCTGATTCCCGTTTTCAGGCAAACGACTTGGTTTCAGTTGAACCTTATCCGCAGTTGATTGGTGAACAATGCTTTGTTCCTGCTCATCCAATTGATTGAAATGGCTATCTTTGAGTGGTAAATTCTGTGTCTTAGGCAAATCAATTTTGGTTGATTTTCTAGAGCCAACTTCGATGCCATTCTCATTTGGTAAATCGATGGAATCCTCATCCGTTTGTAATTCTTGATTTCGTTTGGGTAGATCTGAAATTCGTTTTTCATTTTCAGCGTTAACCGATTTATAGCGATACTGTTCTGGATCTGTTTTTGGCAATTGACCAGTTTGCCCTTCTTCTGAACCTTTTTCTTCTAGTGGATGTTCGTTCGATGGCGACGCTTCTTGGTGATCTTTGGCTGAAGGAATCGCTACACCTTCTTTGTTTTCTTTTTCTGTTGGTGTATTTGCCTTCACCGCTGCGTTGACTTGTCCTTCACCATAAGCTTCTTTTAGTCCTTCTTTGACTTCTGAAGCTTTTTCTTTTTGTTTTTCTAGTGCTTCGGATGGGTGTTTCACCGTTTCAGCCAATTCCTTAGCTCGTGTACCCTCTAGTTTCTCTTCTAGAGTGTCTTTCGCTTTTTCTGTAAGATCTTCTGTCGTTTCTTTTAATCCACGTTCATTGACGTAACCAAGCCCTTCTGCCGCTTTAGAAACACCGTTTTTCGCTTTCCCGAACATTTCAGAAACAGTTTTCTTACTATTAGGGATTGATGTCGCTTTGTCGTCTACTTTATCTTCTCCTTGATTATCGGAAACATCTTTTGGATTGCCCAACCCGTTTTTACGAATATTATTTAAATTACTTAAACCACTCTTGCCTGCACTTGCTAGGTTTTTAGTTCCACTACCCACATTTTTCGCAATATTTCCTAAGGCAAACATGCTTAGAAGTGAATTGCTGCCGTTTTTCAGACTTGTATCAACACCAAAAATTTTCGTAACAGATTGAGAGCCTTTGAATAGCGCAATGGTTAATACCATTAGGGCGACCACATACAAGAATCCGTTGATTTTTCCTGCCGCGTGTAAATCTCCGACACCGGATAACATTAAGGTATAGATGCGTAATTCTAATATAGTGAATGCTAATAATAAGAAGGATTCGGAAATATCATATATCGCCGTTTTCATCCGTTGGCCCGTCTCAAAGTCCGTTGATGCAGCGATCACTAGATAGAATTTTTTAAATACCAACTCGATAATGCAAGTAACAATCGTAAATAGGATAAATAAATAAGCTATCGCCAAAGAAGATTGCCCAGCTAAAATAATACCTGGTTTACTACTGTACCGACGATACCCTGAAGTATACACATATTTTGCTAACCCTTCATCACTAATCTCCATAGGAATTTCTTTCCCATTATCATCTAGTTCCAGTCGATATTGTAATGCTTTTAGTCGATCTTTTTGTGTGTCTGATAACCCACTTTTATCATTCCCAGCCATCTCAGCGGCTTTCTTAGGAATAATCACTGAATTAATATTCGCTGTTTTAAAATTTTTAGCAGTCAAGGCATTTCTTTTGTCTGTTGGTAGGTATTCTACTTTGTTGGGATCAGTTGCTAGTAATGTACTTACATCGATCACATTATTTTGAATAATCTGAAACGCAGGTGAGCCAGATTTCTCTGCTTTATTCGCCGCGGTCACGTCGCCATAGAAGTTTTTACTAATATTCATTCCTTCATCGATCAATGAGCTACCACCGAAAATCAAAATCATGGCCATAACCAAATTCACTAAGATATTTTTCGGTTTTGGTGGGTTTTTACTCATGAAAAATTTCAAGCCAATATAGATCAACGTGACGACACAGAACAGCCCCAACACTTTACTGATCAAGTTTTGAAACAGCTCATTGACGCCAGCGGCGTTCAATAAATCTTTTAAGTCAAAGCTTTGATAGATGGTTTTTTCTAATAAAGTATTAAGATTATATAACCCTTTGATTAAACCCCATAAAAAAGTATTACAAATCCAACTGAATACATCTTGATATTGCAAATAATTTCCGTAATCTTGCAGGACTTTAGTGACAGCTTTTGGATTTGCGTCCCCTTCTCCAAATAAACCAGACCACCAATCGGAAATATTGGAAAAAATTCCTCCAATGATCATTCTTTCACCGCCTTTTCAGCTTCTAACAAAAGTCGTTTACTGATAACCTCTGTGATTTCTTCATTTTGTCGCAGTTTTTCAAGGTATTCTTGCAAACGATCCAGTTGCTTCTCTTCATAAAATTGAATAAGTAATTTTTGTGCTGTTGAGTTGTCTAAAGATTGAACGATTTTCATAAAAATGTCTTCTTTAGCTTCCTCTTCTATTTGATCGTGCATATTATGATAAAGTTGTCGTGCATATTCATCTGATAGGAAATAGTCATAATTAATCTGCAAAGCCTTTAAATCGAGATCTGCGTGAGTACAATAAATATCAATATCATGAATGGTTCGACCTAAGGTGTCGAAATCTTCAAGATATTGATAAGCATAAGGACTATTTGTTTTTTCAGAATTAAAAATAGGATACGGTCGTATTTTATGCCCTTTCAAGTCTTGTCGTTTTAACGGAGCGAGTACAATCGTTTCTCCTTCTAAGAAAGTTGAAATTCTTTCAGGAGTTAAGATACGATCGGAATCAACATTACGATTGATATGTGTATTCATCCCTAAAGCATTGATCGTACTGTTTTCCTGTTCAACAGTTTTATTTCCAACCTTCTTAGAAAATTCTTCAATCGTATTATCGTCTGTCGACATAATATAAATATGTGTTTGGCAGTTTTCCTTTATGATCCCTGCATTTTTTTCGCCATACTTCGCGTAAAGTTGTTGATAGGATTGAATAAATAGATCCCATAACATATTACGACCTGCCGTAACCGTCATGATTCCTTCCATGTTGTCCATCGCTGGCATATTTCCGAATTCATCTAAAATGAAATGAATTCTACGGTGACATTTATCACCTTTGGTCTTCACACATTGTGTAGACAATTCTTTATACAACTGACTAAGAAAAATGCTAACAATGATATGGTTAGAGGGATCATAATCGGGTGTTAACATAAAAATCGCCATTGGTTTATCGGTATAGTGCATCCGAATCGACTCGACTAATAAATTGCTTCTATCCTCTTCTAAAGTTAAAACCGCCTCTTTTTTTAACTCAGGTAAATGGGTTTCCCCACGTTTTTTTCGATAGACGATTTCTCCTTTTTCGTCTTTCAATGCTTCTTGAGTAAACCTATACCAAGCCGCATATTCTTTTCCTTGATGATCGTATGTTAAGCAAACTTGATCACCTGCCACTAAATGACAGTCAAAATTGACTTCACAAAATCCTTTGTAGCCTACTTTGACCCGTTCTTCATGAAATTTTTCCCCTTTATGATAGAACGCTACTCTAATTCGCTGATTTAACAGGCTTTCATGTAATTTTAAATCTAGATATTTGGGAAAACCAACCGATTTATAATCAATCGTTGATTGAGACGTCATCTTCGCAATTTTCGTTAGCGTAAATGGATTCAAGCCTGTGATCGCTGTCGACAGAATGTTGCCTTTCGCTTTATCAGAACCAATTTTCGTTGCCCCATATTGTTTTTTTGCTAGATTTCCAGGAGGCAACTGATTCATAAACTCATCTAAAGCATTGAGTTGCTTAAATTCATTATCAGGATCTTGATAATTGAAGCCACCAATTTCTGAAAGTAGTTCAACGAGATTATTTGGTGTTAATTTGGTGTAATCACCTGTTTGATCCGCTTGTTCTAACAGCGCAAAAATAAGCGCATTGACAGCCTTCTGTGCATTTTCGTTAAAATATTTGTTATCTGAAGCATTGGCGTCATAGTAAATCGTGTTGGTAAAGGTATTCGCTAGCTGTGTCGCGGTATCTACGTCTCCTCGTTGCCAATATTTTACAATTAAAGCCAACGGATTATCACTCATGGACTGTAACGGTTCCGTCAGATTATACGCATAAACATCATAGCCTCTGGCTTCTAATTCGTCTTTGCTGGCTACATACAATTCATTTTTAGGATCATTGACGACCATGGAACTTTGTCTTTCTGCACGTGATAAATTATCAATGGTCGCTAATACTTCAATCTGCCCTTTCCCTGATCGAGAAGTCCCAATAATACAGGTGTTGACGGTGTCTGTTTGGACATACCAGTCCTTTTTATAGTGGGTGATAGGAATGCCACCATATCCAGCGAAAGAACTTTTCGTATCCGGTATCTGAGGATAGATCTGTTGGATTTCCTTTAACGTCATTAAGCGATTATCTCCCTTTTGTCCATCTGCCAAAGGGCGAAACCACATATCCATTTTCAAGCCCATAAGGACAGCTGGTACAACACAAATGGTAGAAACAATTAAACGTGTGCCGAAACTTGTGGCTGGGGTCAAAGGATTCCAAAAACCAGTTGAATCAAACTGGAATACCTGCGGCATTTCCTGTAACTGAAAAAGGTTCATTCCTTGTAAACTCCCTGGAATTATCTCAAATCGATGAAAGGCTTCTGGTATTCTTGTAACCAAATAGTTAATAGGAAGATAGACTAAACCACTATACGTTAGTTTTTGTTTGACTCGCTTATCATGCTTACCTGGTAATCGTTCCCCTGCTGGCGCATAGCGATAAAAATGTGAAAGATATTTCTTTTTTTCTAGATTAAAAGGTTTGTCTTTTCGTCTTGTTGTTTCTCTGACGCGCATTATTTCACCTCATTTGATTCTGAACTTTCGGAAGAGGTTGATTGTACCGTTGAATCGCTTGATTCTTCTTTGGTCTTAGTAGAATCACTCTCTTTATTATTTTCCGTACTTGAATCGATGGTTACTTTATTGGTACGATTCAATAATTCTTCCAATTGTTGTTCATATTCTTTTCTTGCTTGCTCCTGAGCTTCTTCCTTAATTGATACCGTTTTTGCTACAGAATCAGCTTGGGAAGATTGATTGATATGATTAAAAGCAAATACCGTCCCTCCGCCTAGAAGCAAGCTTAAACTTGCAATACACCCCACCATCCATCCGTTAAAGGAATGCCGTGGCGAACTACTGGTGTTTGATTGATTCTCCATTTGTGGCTGAATAAAGGCTGTAGAACCCGTAAGCTGCGGTTGAGCTAAATAATTTAATTGCGCTTGTCGCAACGTATCCATTTGTTCTTGGCGTTCCTTACGAGCAGCCGCTTCTTTTTCCTTTTCTTGTGCTAATCGTTGTTGTTCTAACCTCATTTTCTGTTCGGCAAGATCCTGTTCTCGTTTCTTTAATTCTAATTGTTCCCGCTCTTTTTCATTTTGCCGTTGTTTTTCTTCTTGCTCTTTTAATTCGATTTGTTGAAGGGCATACTCTTTTTTCCATTTTGGAATTTTTGCTTGTAATTCTTGTTGGATCTGCTCATGTTTTTCCATAAGTACTTCAGCCGTTGTTTGATAGAGTTGATTCAGTTGCTCATTTAATTCTTTGCTAATTTTTAGCTTATCCGTACGTAAACCGCGATAAAATTCTTCTTTTCGTTCTCTGATACGTTCGTTTAACAAGTTTTCTTTTTCTTTCGACAACGCTTCTTGATTGGTCTGAGTAAAATTATTGATTTTTTCGACACACAAAGCATACGCATTATCGCGCTTCTTTTCGTACCGCTCTTTAATTTTTTGTACTTCTTCTTCAATCACTCGCGCTTCTTCTCTAGTTAATTCTTCTTTGGCTTTCTCCCAATTAGACGACTGTTCTGTCGCATACTCATTGATTTCTTGATCTGTTTCTTGTTGACGTTCTTCAAAGGTTCCTAATAGATCTTCTTGTGCCAGCTCATGCCAATTTGTTGCTTGGACAGACTCTAACTGTTCTAAAAGTGTGCCTTTCCCCTGTGCGATCAATTCCTCTTTGCTCTCTAAAAAAGCTTGGTAAGTTTGAGGTAACTGATATTTCGAATAGAGTTCATTTAAAAACAATTGATTTTTTTCTTTCATCCATTCATACGCAGGCGGATATTGATCCAATATAGAAGCAAAGCTTGTTGCCTTTTGTATCTCTGTTTCGTTTTTCTCGACTTCTTCACTGATCAGTGGCTCAATATACGCCTGAGAATCCCCTTCAGTCCATATAGGTTCTTCATTCGCTTCACCTGGATCAACTTCTATTTCGGCCACCTCTTCTTCCTCCACTGCTTCTTCAAAAGGATCGCCATCCCATTGCTCCATCCCAAGGGGTTCTTCCTCAAAAATGAATGCCTGGGTCGGAATATCAGCTTGTTCGTCAACAATAACTGCCTCTTTTTCGTTTGATTCTTCCTTTGGGAAGATGGGGCGTTCCCAAGGGACTTCTTCGTTTGCTTCAACTTCACTCACTTTTCTTTGATCGTTCTCTAACTCTTCTTCCAAAACTTGAAGAAGTTTTTCATTTCGATATGACTCTTCCACACTCATAGTTTCATCGGTTTCTTTAAACACATCCTGACGGATTAAGTCCATCAAAGTAGGGTAGAACCCTTCTGATACCAGATAAGCCAATGGACCGAAAACATATTCTGTGCCAGCTTTTTCTATTTTTCCTTCCGTATCATGCAAGGTGAGTGTCAATTCAATCGAAGGTTGATTTTCTTGTTCTAAAATTTTTCCCAACACATGTAGGTGTTCTTCTGTTTCAATGACAGAATATTTAATTGATTTGGGTAAGATTGTAGTTTTTCCCTGTTCTTTCACAGCTTTTTTTAAAAGTTTTTTCCCTGATTTTGTTTTACTTGTAATCGTAACGTACATTTCTTTTCTCCTTTCATAAAAAAAGAGTAAAAAGTAATCAATTACTTTTTACTCTTTTTTTATTTTTTACAGTCCTTGTGGTGTTTGTCCAAACATTGCAAATAACGAAACGACAATAGAAGCTGCGGCTAAAATAACTCCTACCCCCATCAAGACATAACCAACGTGCATTTTTCCATTCTCAGCTCCTCTTCGGCCGAAGAAGAAGAATGTACCCCCAAGAACAATAGAGGCAACGGCCGCAACAGCGGCAAAAATCATTAGATTGTTTTTTAAACTAGTGGCTGCACTTTGTAATGCTCTAAAAATATCAACCGCAGCGACCATTTTGGGGTGTGTTAAAAAATTCATTGTCATTGTTTCAAACATAAGATTGTTCGCTCCTTTTAGTGTTTACTAATTTCATCGAAAACGAGTTTTTCCCGTTCACGTTGATAGATATATTCTTCTACGTCCTTATCTTTTCCCCGTAAGAGGTCAAATTGTACTTTTTCAAGGACTTCCTTTTTCCACTGTGTTTTAGAAACACCACGGCGTTCTAAGATCTTAGACGCGGCTTTTTCAAATGGTGTTTTAGCTTTTGCCACTATAATTCCTCCTTTAGGGTAAAGAAAAAGACTAGCAATCACTCGCTAGTCTTTTGTAATTTGTATTTATTTAACTCTGATCCATCATGAATCAATTTCTCTTTCGTTCGCTTTTCTTCCTTACTAGATCCAAGAAAAATCATTTTTTTTACGCCATCTTTCTCATAAGGAACAACAATAAAAAGATAATCTGGTTTATTGATAAATTCGCTGACACCTGCAGAATCTACTACTTTATATCTCTCTAATCCTTGATAATCTTTTTGTTTTTCTACGCTTACCTGTACAGGTTCAGGACTCATTTCTTCAGAATATTCCCAAGTGGTATCATCTACTATTTTCAACTTATACCAAAATCCACCAATTTTTCTTTTCCAAACAGTCCCTGGCTGCAATAAACTATTATCATCTTTAGCTTCGGATTTCTTGTTACTTGAACATCCACTTAAAACGATAAAAAATAGTGCAAACATAGAGACAACCCATAGTTGCTTTTTCGTCATTTTAATCCTTCTTTCATTGTATATTATAAGTATATCAAATAACGAAAATAGCAACAAATTTCTTTTTCTTACAGGGCGAACGAATACTCATAAAATCCCTTCTTTCTATAGAAATTATTTTCTTGATATTGTGATTTATTACAAAAAAGAGCTATAATAAAGAAAAAAACAAGAGGGAGCATTGCAATGCACGCTGATAAAGAGAAAATCGAATGGTTACTATTTGAAACTGGCAAGACAGCATATGAAATTAGCAAACATTCTTCAGTCGCAGAATCAACAATTGCAGATTTAATAAAGAAAAAAAGTGCAATTGAAAAAATGCGATTTGATAATGCTGCCAAACTAACCAAATACGCCGAATCCATTTCTTCATAGCATATAAACAGCCATCCTTATAATTTTCATAGGACGGCTTTTTATTTCAAAATTATCCACGGTATACCGTTGACTTTCATCGGTATACCGTTGTATATTGTTAATGTAATCAAAATAATTAATCATTTAATAGGAGTTGAAAACATGAAAATTTTAAACAAAAAAACTGTTTTAGCCATTGGAACATTTGCTGCTACACTTGGTCTCGCTGTATCGGTTGACGCTGCTTCAACTAACGTCATGTATCGTCTTTATAATCCAAACAACAATGAGCATTTTTACACCTCTAGCACTAAAGAACGTGATCACCTAGTGAAGATTAAGTGGGGGAATTATGAAGGCCCCGCTTGGGAAGCACCGACTAGCGGTGGCCACCTTGTCTATCGTCTCTATAATAAAGGGTTACGTGATCACCACTACACTGCTAGCTGGGACGAAGTACAATGGTTGACCAAAAATTATGGTTGGACTTATGAAGGGCCTGCTTGGCGTTCTGCCGAAAAAAATAATAAACCAATCTACCGCCTATTCCTTCCTGGTGTAAAATCTGGTTCACATCATTACACAGCCAGTTGGAAAGAAGTACAATGGTTAACCAAAGACTACGGTTGGAAATACGAAGGAATCGGTTGGTATGGCGCTGACACCTCTACACCCAAAGTGAATAAATCCGCTTTAGAAGCTCTTTATACAAGCGTTAAGGGAACTAAAAAAGGGGACTATACCGACAATACCTGGAACACATTTCAAACTGCTTTAAATAATGCCAACAAAGTGTTAAATGACTCAAAAGCCGCTCAAAAACAAGTGGATAGTGCTAAAAATACATTAGATTCTGCTTACAAGGGATTAAAGAAAAAAACATCTCCTACAGTGAACAAAACGGAATTACAATCCTTGTACAATCAAGTGAAATCAACTGCTAAAGGTGATTTTACAGAAGGATCTTGGAATAAATTTCAGACTGCTTTATCCAATGCTAAAAAAGTACTAGACGATTCTAAGGCTTCTCAAACCCAAGTGAATCTTGCTAAAAATAATCTTGATTCTGCATTTAAAGGGTTACAACACACACCAAGACCTTCAGAATATGCCGTAACCGTTCGTCATGTCAATCGCCAAACTGGAACGGTATTGAAGGAAGAAAATGTCGCCGTTAAAGCTGGCACAAGCTATACAGCTAAAGCAAGAACAGACTTATCGAATTATGAAGCACCTCAATTTCAAATAAATAGTAGTTCCTCTCAAACAAAAACAATTAACGAAAATACTGTTATAACGTTTAATTATGATGAAGTCTTCTTGGTAGAAGTAAAAGCTCGGCCAAACAAAATAGCTGATAGTGACGCGAATATTCAAGAGCTTTACAACTACACGAAGAGTTATCCTGTCGTTTATGGACAAAGCATCACAATCGAAGCACCTACGTTCAGTAATTTTGTTCTTGACCCTAGAAAAAGCTCTAGCAATACTGTGACTTTAAACAATGTTACAAGCAATCAAGGAATCAATTTTGCCTATACTCATGAATACAACGTCACTGTAAACCATATAAACGTTGACACAAACGTTGTTCTATCTACTGAAACACAAACAGTTTACGAGGGAGATAGCTTCTCGACTTCTTGGAAAAATATGACCGATCAAAACTACTTCTTGTGTAGAAATGACGATTCATCTGTGACTGTTGATAAAAATGGACAACGTGTAATCGATAATGTTGACCAAAATCGAACGATCACTTTCAAATACAAAAATATCTCATTAAGTGATTTAAACAACTACGTGCGCCAAATAGAACTTGCTTGGTTAAATAGCTACCGTCAACAAAATGGCGTTGCGCCAATGCAATTCAATGATATTGTTCAACAAGCGGCAGATATTCGTGCAAAAGAATTACAAGTAAGCTTCAGTCACTATCGCCCTGGTGGCGGTACGTTCCAAGATTTATTAGAAAGTTTAGGCTGTTATGGTGCTAAGGGAGAAAACATAAGCCAATCTGGGCTTTATATTGATGACCTTTTATCAGATAATGGTGCTGTCGATGCCATGATAGGCTGGAAAGATAGTCCTGCCCATAATGCAAACTTGCTTTACGATAATCAAAGTATTCTCGGATTAGGTCATAATTTTGTAGTTGATTCTGCTGGTAGAATAGGCGTAGATAACGTATTTATTAGTGCGAATCCAATCTTCAAATAAAAGAAAACAAGGCTGATTTTCAGCCTTGTTCAGACTGTAGACAAACTCCTAAATTTGGAGTGTTGTTTGCAGTTTTTTTGTTTTATACTAATAATAATAATAAACTATTATGAGAGTGATTCTAATGATGAAAAAAAATCGATTGAAGGTAGAAATCAATTGGCTATGTTAACAATTGATGATCTTGTGCCAAAAGATCACTTAGTTCGAAAGATTGATGCTGCGGTTCAGTTTGATTTCATTTATCCCATTGTAGAATCCACATATTCGACCTATGGTCGTCCCAACTAGAATTGTCACAGAACACGTAATACACTTTCTAACAAACTAAATAAAACGTATAAAATACACCATAAACTGAAACTACCCACTATTCCAGTAAATAATAATTTTCCATTATCATTAGGCGATCTTGGAATTAATTTTTTAAAGATCGTCTTTTGTATTTTATAAAATTGCTCAGGTAGATAAGACGTCATACATAAAATACTTATTGGTAACAAAATCGCTAGAATCTTCATAGTATTGACCATAAGAACCACTTCCTCTCACTAAAAACTAAGTACTTAGCATTCCATGTTAAACAAGGAATGCTTTTTATTTTTGAACATCAATTTTTGACTGATTAAATCGCTTTGCCACTTACTGATAAATTTTATCAAATGATAAATTCACCGATTACAAAATTGTTCGTTAGATCTATTGGTCTTCTGATTTGATATTTATTGCTTCTTCCGGTTGTTAAATACTGTCTCAATTCAACTGAAAGTTTTTGATCATTTTCACCTTTTCTTGCAGGATCAACTTTCTTTTCCTACTTCATCAATTCTCCACTGGTCATAACAAGACTGATTTTCAGCCTTGTTTTTTTATTTATTTGAGTTTTAAAACTACATAACCCAATGATGCTAAAGTAAGAAATACTACACTTCCAATAACAGTTAATACTAAATGATTCGATCCAGTTTTTGGCACAATGACCTGAGGTAAGTTAGGTTTTACCCCAATCGTTACCACATTAGTTGCTTTCTCTATATTTTCTACCGAGACTTTTGCTTGGTTGTCAATATCCAATTCTTGATTCAAAGGCGTTTTAGTTGTAAATATCAGTTGAATTTCCCGACCATCTAAAAGATTGTTGCTTAGGAATTCAGTGAAAGCTTCCCACTTCAGCGTTCTTGAATGGCTATTATAGGTTAGTGTGCCTTCAGAAGTAATATCTGTTCCTGTACTCTTATCGATCACTTGCGCAGAGCCTTCTTTATACGTCAAACGAGCTTCAATTGGATCTTGAATACTAAATTGCTTGTAGTGATCTGACGCAGCGTCTACGCCTCTTATGTGCCATTTTTGTGTGACTAGATATTGTACCTCAGACCCTGCATTTAAAGGAGCTGTCGGCGTACCCTTCTGACCGTCATTTCGTCCGTTTACGTCTTTTCCATTTTGTTGCACTTCTTTCACTGGAATTTTAGGGAAATAAACGGTAATGATATTGGTGTCCTTTTCTACTTTATTAATGATCGACGTTCCCTGATTTTTGGCTACACTATTTTGATTGGCCAATTCATTGACTTTCACATTGATCACTAATTCATAAGTCTCACCATCATACTTTATTCGATTGTTTAATGTGTCAGCTTTTGCTGCATATTTTACCTGGTGTTTTGTTTTGTCATAAGTCACTTCACCAGACGTATCGAATTTTTTGTTTGTCCCACTTTCAACGTGTGCATCGACGTAATCGACTTCTTTTGGTAAATTATCGATTAACTCAAATCGATCGTAAACCGCTAATAAATCTACTCCTAATCGATTCACCTTCTGTTTGATTCGATATTGAATCGTGTCACCTACCTGCAACATTGTATCGTTCACATTATTTCCATTTTTATCAATCCCTGTTTTTTCAGGTTGATCAGGAACAACACTAAAAATCGTCGCAGAAGACAAAGTAAACCAGGTCTGAACGTTAGAAGAACCAATCACAAACGTTGGATTTGCTTCAGATATTTTATAGGACACGGTACCTTGACCAAACTTCGGATCTCCTAATTTATCATGCAAATTATTGAAATCATGATCCGCTTGTGTCAACTTAGAGCTTCCTCCTGGGTGACCCCCTACTACATTCAGATTGTTGTAGAAAGATTTGAATTCTGAAAGAACCGTATCTTTCCTGACATACCAATCTGTCGTATTCATTTTGTCGTAGTGGGCATATTCTCCTTTAAGATCGGTGCTTTTTCCTGCTGCTGGATTCAAAGAATTAAAACTGATAAATGTGTCACCTGAGAATTGAACAGGACTACCGTCCTCGTATGTGGCCACTAGCTGCACATTCATTTGTGTTGAATGGTAAACGATCCCTGAGAAAAGATTGTCTGAGATCCAAAGGACTGTTCTTTTTTTGGATTTACTCATTGCACCATTCGTGTTCTTATACCCATCGTCTCGAAAGTGAGTTTTTGTATAGTCGTTATCCATTAGATTCCAGGGTAACGTATCCGAGTATAAATGAATATTAGATAAAACTAGCTTGATATTTACTTTTTTGCCGTTATACGTGCCGATTTTTCCATAGTCAATATTGACCTTCGTATTGGTTGTTACACCTTCTAAGACAAGGTTTGTTTCACCATACTCTTTTTGAAACGAAGGATAGCGTATATTTTTATTTCCCTCAACTAAACCTACATAATCAGCTGTGAAATCTCCTTTTTTGGCATCCACATGATATTTATAAGTTTTTGACGCTCCCTCTACTGTAATATTGGTTTTGGCATTCGGTACATCTTTTGGAATAATAAAATTATTCTTTACATTTTGAATTGGATTCGACGGATCGACAATAACTTTTTCAGCAAAGACATTAGTTGTTTTTAGCCCAAACAATGTTCCTAACATCATCATTATGGAAAAAACATATTTTAACCGGCTAGCCCATGAGTGTTTAAAATTCATCCCTTCATCCCCTCTTTTTTATAAATAACTAGTGAAATTCCGACAACAATGATCAAATGGATCGTAATAAATAATGGATTCTTAATGAGTATTTTCATAATATCTAACGGCATAGAAGCCGCAGGTATCTTTAAAATCTTCATTAGGTAAGGTTGGTAGCTAGGCAAAAGTGATAGTTGGGAAAAGAATAAACCGCAGTACAAAAAGGCTGCGGTTAAACAAGAAAGATTGAATAATAATAATTTAATCCGTTTCATCTTATCTCTTCCTTACTCTATTGAAAACAAGTGAGTCATGAAATCCCAACAATTCTCAAAGAAATTTCTCTTTACACCAGTAGAAATGATTTTTTTCACTTCTTCTTTAGGCTGTGAAGCTTCTGATTTAGGATAGATCCACACATCCTTTATGAATTCACCATTTTTGTCAGAAACAGGTGCTACTAGCAAAATATCCTCGCTATTCGAAATGTTTTCAGGACTTGATTCATTGACAATATAATAAGCTTGTTTCTGATTTGCCTGTACTTCTACCGAGAATTCAAAGACACCTGTTTGTTGATCAATTGTCTTTGTTTCTCCGTTAGAAACGAGCTTCAATTGATCACTGGATAGTTTTTTCACTCGTTCTTTCAATTGGGATTCAATTTGATCCGTTGAGAGATCCTTAACCTCCATCTTTTGTAAAATGTCCGATACATCATAAACAGAAAACTTTGCGTCATTTACCCCTTCTTGTTTTTCAAGCTTTTGTCCCTGGTTGTCCAATTGTTCGGAAGAAATAATCTTTTGAACGTGAATAGTCTGTTTGATTATTTGATCGTCTTCAGCGATTGTCGGTTCTTCTGAAGATTCAACTGTGGACGAATCGACGGCTTCATCGCTACTTTGAATCGTGCTACTATCTGACGTTTGCACCGTTTCTTCTATGCTATGTGTGCTTTCCATGCTTTCTTGACTGTCTGCAAACATCAACTGTGTGTAGGCAGTGAAGGAAAAAAGAGCAGCTGCACAAACAAATACCCATTTTCTATTCCTCATGCTGGTTAACCTCCTTTTATTTTTTCTTATGGTAGACGAAAATTGACCCACTAATGACAAGCAAAATAAAAATAGCCCCACCAAAAAGCCATTTACTAGAAAGAATTTTCTTTTTTTCATGCTTCAATTCAGATTGATTGAAAGTTACTCGTTTACCATAAACAAGAAAACGGTGTGTGTTGACTCCTTTTGGCGTGCAAGTCATTAGCGTTACTCGATCTTCGTTGGGATTTGGTTCTAAGTAAGTGACAAAATTTCTTTGTAGTTCGTCTTTTTGCACTTCTTCAATCCGATCGATCTGATAAGCGTGTTGCTCACCATCGACTTTTATATAAAACTTTTCTCCTTTTTTTACTGAAGGTAAATCATCAAAAAGGCTGTCTTTATACAGTCCGCTATGTCCTGCAATTAAAGGATTCTTGCCGTATCCCCCTATGATATCACCAGTTCCTTCCGTAATTCCTACCCCATTTTCTAAAATTTTGTCGGACGTTCCGTCATAAACTGGTAATTTCAGAGAAATACTTGGAATTGTAAGAACACCAATGGGATTGCCTAACTCTATCTTAGCAACATCCAAAGAAGAATCCGTTGCTGTTCCTGTTCGATCGATTGCGGCAATCTGCTGGTTTTGCTGGTATTTAGCTACGCTCGCTTCAGCGGGCATTAATAGTAAGACTCCTACAGCTGAAAGTAACCAGAAAGCAATAATCCACTTCCCTATGATTCGCCTTTTCTTAGGCTTCCTGATAATCATTGGTTTTGATCCTTTTAAGCTTTCTTCTTAAAGTAAACAACTGCAGAGATTGCTCCTGCACCTAGCAATAAACAAGAAATCAATGCATAAGTTTGGAATCCGTTGCTACCGGTCATTGGTACGGAAGCTTTTTGATTATTTTTGATTGTGATACGTTTTTCTTCTTTGTATGAATCTTTGTTTACCGTGAAAATGATCTCTTTCGTTAATTTTTGGTAGTTTTCAGGCGCTTTTGTTTCTTCTAATGAATAATCGCCTTCAATCAAACCAGTGAGTTCAAAATGACCTTCTTTATCTGATTTTAGGATTGCTGCATTTGCTACATCGTCAACCCACACAGCTTCTTTGACACCATCTTTATCCATATCAACTAATCCACCATAATATTTTCCTTCGGCATTTTTAGCGGCAAATTCTGCGCCTTCAAGCGGTGTTGCTTTAACCCCTGTTCCAAATAGTCCGCTATCGACTTTTAAGAATTTTGCGCCATAAGTTACGACGTCTGCTTTTGCTTTCTCATGGTGTTCTTCTTGGTTAAATGGATTGTTGTTATAAACGAAATCAACACTATTGATTAATGGATTAGCGATTTCAGCACTCTCATTCACAAACATGTTATAAGTCATTTTTAGATCTTGTCCGTGTAAACTTGCGACAGTATCACTTACTTGGCCATTATTCACGATAAAATCGATCACAAAGCCACTTTCTGAATTTTGGATCATATAATCTGTATTTTCTTTTAATACGACTGAAGCATCCGTATTGGTCACTTTAATCTCTGCTTTTTCTGCTACATAAGAAAGTCCTTTGCCTACTGTATCCCCCCATTTAAACACGCTGTAAGGAGACGTTTTACTTTTCACATCATTGACTGTAATACCGTCTGCTCCACCTGCAATGTCTGTTGGGATATGAATCGTTCCTTGATAATTTACTGCGTCACCAATTTGGAAAGAATGTTCTTGTCCTCTTCCATTTGTTACTATTTTATCGATCACTGGTGCTTTATAGTTGACGTATGAAGCTTTTAATTCGCTTGTCACCCCATCATTCGTAATGTCAAAGGTTAACTTATTGTATTCGTCGTTTCGAGCGTCTGCACCCAATAGATACTGATCAGTAGTAGGTTCTTGATCAGGTCCAACTACGACTTCTGAAGGAACTTCCACAAAATAGTATTTTCCTAACGTCAAATCAGTCGCAGTCAGCTTTCCTTGCTCATCCGATACAAGATCTCCTAATTTTGTTCCTTTTCCAGGTTCGCCCTTGTATAACTCAAATTTTGCTCCTGCTAAAGGGGTTTGTTTACTTTGAGCTGTGCCATCGTCACCAAATTTTGTGAGTTCAAAACTCAACTTAGAAACAACATTTTTAGGATACAAGTGAATGTCTTTTAAAAAAACTGTCCCTGTATTATCAGTCATTGGCGCAATCACCACCATTGCTTTTGCTTTTTGTGTGACTAATCCAGCAGCCGATTTACTTTCATAAACCACATAGACATTCCCTTTGGAATTCATATAGCCTGGTTGATCAGCAAAAGTGATTTCCCCCTTTTCATCTACAGCTGAAGTGATTTTGTTGGTAGCATTCTTGACGTACTCACTATCAGAGCCTTTTTCTTCTACATCTTTGACGATTTCGTCCACTTTCGCGTTGGTTAGATCAGAATCATCAGACGGTAATACTTGATCCGTAATATTTCCTAACGTAAACTCAACATCACCATAATCTGCTTTGTTGTATTTCGTTACACCTGTAGGGTATTGATCATGCGTATAGCCATCATTTTTGATTCCATCGATATCTACATTCAATTGCGTATCTTGATCGTACATTAATTTATGAACCGTGATATTGACTTTCTCTGGTGGCGTTTTTTGTGTGACATCTTCTGCATATGCGCGATCCCCCTGGAAACAGCCTGCAATGATCCCCAACATTCCAACGAGCATACCAGCTTTTTTTACATACTGATTGATTGCCATTTTTTTATCTCCTCATTTCATATTTCAACGACTCACGTTGATCAAAACCTTGTTATTGTAGCTCTCCCTGTACCACGTATCTTTCTTTGCCTTGTGCCGTATACACACAAGTAAATAACGTTAATAAGGGTTTCTCTCCTTTCTTTGGTAAAGACAAGAAAGAGTTCTCTTCAGGAACGCCATCGATTAATTTAAAGTACTCAGGTACGATAAATTGACGCGTTACCTTGTAACGATAAACCTCATCGTTACTAACTAAGTCCATCACCTCCCCTACTGACAATTGTTGAATATCAGAAAATAAAACACCTGGCATTTCCATATTGTGACCTGCTAGGACATAGTTTCCTTTGCCCATTTCGGCATCTTCATAAAAATAAGTCGCCGCTCCAAGACTCAACGTGTATTGATTGACGCCTTTAAAAATCGGTAAGGCTAAACCAAGTGCAGGGATCTGAAGTTGGGCAAATACTTGTTTATTGATCCCCATTTCGATTGCTTCTTTTTGTATGGACGACATTTGCCCCAAAGACATATCATTGTTGACGTTCGTTGTATCATCCTTATAACTCTTTGCATGTATCTTGATTTGATCCGCGTGAATATTTTCGATATTTTGTTTAAACGTCTCTCCTTCCTGTTTTTGGTAACTAACATAGCCCAACACACTGCATAAGATGACTAAAGCAATTCCTAAAATACTAATTAATCTTTTTTTCATCTAGCTAGCTCCTTTCAGACAAAATAAAAAACACTTTCTCAAAACGAAAAAGTGTTTTTTAGTATTCCTATTCTAATTTATTTAACGGGTTGTTTATATTGGTGTGTAGCCATTGCCAGCAATAAGAACACAATCGGTATCCAACTGATTGTAGTTAATGTTTCTTCCATGAATGATTGGCACATGATCGCTAAAAAAGCCCACAAGAATGTTAGCTGTCCGTTTGTCAGTTCACGTTTTCTTACGAGCAACCATAAGAAACTAAGCAAAAGAATCATCGATAGAACAAAACCAATCAATCCATAGTGATTGACGAGTGCGTGATACGTATTATGATTGCCTAGAATCTGATTTCCTCTATGGAAGAAAAATGGTTTCATTCCTACAAATATTTGACCTGTTCTTTCTCCTAATGTTTCATAGAATTTCTGCCAAATTTCTTCTCGCCCTGTAAATAAGCGAATGTTGTCTGACATTGCAGCAAAATAAGAAATCGGTAAAGCTAGAAATGAAACTGCCGCATACATCCAAAAGGACAAGTGCGTATTTCGGAAAATTTTCTTAGGCAAAAGTTCTAAAATAACGAAGATAATAAGTCCGTACAATGCAGCTTTTGATTGGCAAACCCAAATGGTTATCCCCGCAAGAACCAAAGCTGGTAAAGATAGTAATCGCATGTACCATTTTCCAAATGAGCTAGCAAATCCTGTGATCAGAAGAGCTAATGTCATTAAGGAACTACCAATCGTGTTTGTGTTGATCCAAATATCTGATAATTTGTTTGATGGACTCCAAATACTTTGTCCTTCTGGCACTGGGATCTCGGTAAATACTCGGTAAACTGTTACGAGTAGAAAAACATAGAAGACTCCCAGGTACAAACTACGATCAAATACGGTAAATTCTGTCCATTTTACAACCAAAATAATGGCAATAATTGTTGGAACGATTAGATCACCATAGAAAGTATCTCCTCGATAGCTTCTAAAAAATGAAAAGAAAAGATAAAAAAGAATGCCAGCCGCAATATAGAATAGATCGTTTCTTTTTGCTTTATATAAATTTAGAAGAAATAAACAAGCTACGAAAAACGTCACTAACTGTGCAGCATGGTTATAAATAAATAATAGCATCGGTGGATTTAATCCAACCGTCCATATGAGATACAGCAATGATATGAGCATTAATAGGAAAATAACACTCATTTTGTTGATCGTTTTTTCTACAAGTTCTTGTATGTGACCCACCTTCTTTATTTATTGATTGTTTCTATGTTGACTAACTCACACTGAATCACATCAACCTTTTTCATATTATTTGCTTGAAATCCTAAGAGAGTGAGTAGTGGTTTTTCATCAGCTTTTGGCAAGGATAAAAAAGAATTCGTTTCCCCAGATTGAACTATCTGGGGGTAATCAGAAATTTGTCCTATTTTGGAAACTTCATACTGATATTTATGCGTAGAATCAATCAAAAAAATTTTTTCTCCTTCAGATAAAACTCCCAAATCTGATAATAAAACGCTTGATGCATCCACGTTATAACCAGCAAGAATATAATTTCCATTTCCCATTACAGCATCTGGATAATAAGTGGAAGCTACCCCTAAACTGAGCGTGTCGCTATTCGCTCCTCGAAAAACAGGAAGAGTAAATCCTGTGGAAGAAAAAATCAGTTTTCCAGCAATTTGATCTTTGAGATCTTTTTCTAAGGCCTGTTTTTGATTAGTCATAAGTTGCCTCTTAGAGATATCCGTGAAATTAGTTAAATCATCTTGATAGGTCTTAGCATGTTCTTGAATATAGATTGTTTTTGTCATATCATCTACACGTTTACCAATTTTGTCATTTTGATGTCCTTTATAAGCAAAATAACTAAATAAGAGAACAACAATGATTACTCCTAAGTAAGGATTCCATAAAGTTTTACTATTTTTATTCATCTATCTACCTTCTATACTTAAATTAATTCACCTATATTTACCTAAGATAAACCACGTTAAATTTTACTATTCTTTTTATTCAATAACAATGACTTATCACAAAAGATTATTTTCGTATCATAATTGATTGCTTTTATATCATAATTAATCATTCTTACGACATAATCGTTATGAAATCTCTAATAATAATTGACAACTAGCATTGTTTTTTACATAAGTACGTCTCAATTGTTCAAAATTTTTCATCGACCCTAACAAGCAGGACTTCTCTTTTCCGCTTATCTGGGTATCATGAATATATTGCATGACAGATAATTGTTTGAGGTGTTTTTGTTTCATCGTTTTTAATAATGTCGCTTCTACTTCTTTCGACACTTCTTTTCTGCTTTCAAATTCTTTGCTATTCAAGGAACTTCCTACCTTTCTTTTTCGTCAAAATAAAAAAGCCTATGCTCACATACGCTCTACACTTCACTCTTGAATTCTTTTTTTCTATCATTAACAGACTACTTATTTTTTTCGATAATAAAATCTTTAATCTCTTTCGTCTTTTTTCGGTGTCTTAAACGATCTAAATGTTTGTATGCTTTGTAAAAAGCGTCATTGATCTCTTTTTGCGCAAAACCTTCTGTTTTCACCTCAAACATGACGCTATCTGGGTAAGTAGGTGTGTTATTAATCGGGTAGCCCAGGCCTTCTCCAGCACAAATGGATTTATTTTTTTCATCAATCCAAAATGGTCCGAATTGACTCCGCTCATCTACATTTTTAAAAAATAACTTCTTGCGATTGTCATCTACAAAATAGCCTCGACCATTCAGCCACTTGGTTAGTTCTTCATAAGTACCAACAAAAAATATCAGTTTGTTAAACATAATGAATGAATTCCTTTCTATCACATTTCTTCCGCTAATCACCTATTTGGGTGGATTGCTGACTAGCCTTTTCTAACTGCTCGTGCTGGCTTTAAATCTTTGATTCCATTATGGGTTCTCCAATAATCGAACTCTTTTCGTAATTGTTCTTTTTCTATATCTGTTCCTTTGGATAGGGCTTTGAATACATCTTTAGGTGAATAGCCACGAGCTAACAGCTGTACGTACCTTCCTTTGGTCAAATTGTCCATATCCATCGCTTTTAAAACTGGTCGCGTCATCTAATGTTCCTCCTCACATCGAATTCCTTATTCTTTTTCCTCTGAAACAAAAATATCTAGTGTCCCTTCTTGTTTTTCCAAGACGATCACAGCATCTCTTACTTCATAGTTGATTGCTCGATTCTCATTTGCTCCTTCCACACTAATAATAATGGCATTCCCATCATCAAAAGGTTGAACAATTTCAAAATCATCTTTATCTATTTGAAATCCTTGTTTTTTCGCTTGTTCTATCGCTTTTATAGCGGTTTCTTCCATCGCTTTACTTGTTTTCAATTTTGTCATTTGATTTCTCACCCCTTTGAACAAGTAGTTCCTTCTCTGACATGAATCAAAAAATAAAGATATTTTATCGTTTTTCGTTTACTTAAAAAATAATATATATAATAAATCGACTCGTTTATGGCGTCCGAAACGAGAAACCCTAGTAGAAAACGGTAAATGCTCGATTGATCGAAAGATCAACGTCCTCGCAAGTATCTACATGTACTGCAGCACACGACACAATTTCTTGTGCGTCCTCCCCATTGCGAGAAGACCTACTCCTTATTCCATGAGTTTGCGTCAAAGCCTAGATCCCTTAGTAACTGCTCATGATTAATCTAGGCGCTATTCAAACTTGTCTAACTTCTACATTCCCTCTTGTTTACTCTGTGCATCTAATTTACACAAATTCATTTCACCACTATCCAAACAAAGACATTTACTCGACTGACCAATTTTTTACGTTACCAATCGTAAAAACCTACCCCGTCACTTCCCGAAGGAAATTGTTGATAGATCAAGTCTACTCCTTATTTTTCTAGTAATTCTAAGTTCTTCCAGAAGTCTCAACAATATTTTCAAGCAAGCGAAAAACGATAAAATATTTCAAACTTAACTGATTAACTGATTCCTTTTTTATTTTTTTGATTAGTTAACAGAAGAACTTGTTCATCATAAACATGTTTCATTCCGGTAAAGTTTACAAAACGCCCCATCCCTTTTGCGGTACACCGTAAAACGCCGTTTTTTCTTCGACCAATCAATACACCATTTTGATCATAGACATGTTTGATTTTTGGATATAACTCTTTCAACGACACAGGATCTTTTAACAGCACTTGTTTTCGTTTCCCAATGTAGTAGATTAGTTCTTCTGATGCTTTATCTTTCTGTATCACATATCTTTTACATTGCACAACCGTCTTATTACAACCTGTCGACAATTTTTTAGTGATTTTCTCTGTAACGGTACACCGTTTACCGAAATGACAAATATCTTCCTGACTCAAAATCCCCGTGTATGACATAAAAAATAATCCTCCTACATTCTTAAACTATTATTAATCATTTTTTTGTGTTATTTTTCAAAAATAAAGAATTGATTTTCGTTCTTGACAAACAAAAAAGAGGGAGCGCATGCAAACATGCGTTCCCTCTAAATTCAGCGTTTATCCTACGGCAAAGAGCCACACGAGCGTTTTCTAACACTATGGTTTTCCATAGATTCATCGTTATACCAAAATTTTTTAACTTTCATAAAATCAAAAAAAGTGGTATCACTTTTGAATATCTGTTATACTAAGTCCGTTGCGGGTAGTACCGTAACACTGAAAGGTAAACGCATTAAGGGGCAAATCTTAATGCCGTGTATGAACGCTGACGAAGGTTACCAGCCTTCCGAGTTCATACCGCCTTTCTTTTTTTTGTATTTTCAATCATTCTAATCTATCGTCCAAATGTGCAGAACGAAAATCAATTCATCACAAGCATAGCAGACAATTAATTTTAAAACAACTAAAACTGTACAAAAAAATGTAAGTGAATAATAGCAGCACTGATTGAAAAGAATAAGTAGCAGGCTTTTCAAGATGTAAAAATAAGTAAATTGCCTCTTTTCAAGAATTATTATAACTCAAAAAAATTTATATGCAAACACTAGTTCTTATTTTTTGGTAAGAAAATCGGGGGAAATATTTAACGATTATGACTTCAAAACCTAAGTTTGTGATTACTATCATAAAATTTTAATCTTAAAATTCCGGAATAATAACTATTACTTTGTAATGTTTGTAATTAAATTAGAATTATAAAAAAATTTTAATTTAATATGGGATATTTTTTATAAGCTATTCCTGGATATACTTTTTCCTCTTCGTTGGTTTAGAAACCTTTTTGAACTCAATATATTCTTGCTCTAATACGCACAAGCCTTCATAAACCTGATCCATAGTCTCCCCAGAAGCTAACGACAACGCATGAAGAAAATCAATAGGTAAAGTCCCCACTGTTTTTTCCCTAGTAACCCAAGAAGACAAAGTTCCCTGCTTATAACCATAAAGTTCACAGAACAATTCCACAGATAGTCCTAAGCGACCAATGATAAACACATTAACCGGATGCGAGTAGACATAGTTTTTTATCCTCATAATACTCCCTCCAAGCGTTCCAAAACTGCATACGCAGGTATAAGTATAGCACAGACACGTAGCTAGGCAAAAGAAACGACACCCATAAAAGTATCATAGATATATTGTATAAGGCAATTTGCACCTTTTATTTTTTAACCTGTATCGATTTCAAAGAGAGCCACTTCTCTAATGGTTTTTAATGGTTCTGATAATCGTTTAAATGTCTCTTCTACTAAGTTCTCATACAGCCCAAATACTTCTGTAATTCTTGTTGAATAAGCTAGAGCTTTTTCTTTATTTAGTTGAATAATCTGCGTGAACAAGGCTTTAACTGAAGCAATGATCATTCCGCCATTTCTTCCTCGTGTTACCTTGTAGAAAACTTTATTCTCCTCTCGTAACTCACTTAATATCTTATCAAGCGTTCGCTTAGGCATCATTAGTTCTGAAGCCAACTCTTTTTTTGACAGGCTCAAATAAGGCTCACTAGCAAGATTTTTTTCGCTTAGATAAGCCAATAGATCTTCTTTCCATTCTTTTTTATGACTATATTTTCTTTGATCTCGTGGTTTTTTAAATTTCCACCATCCACGGCGCTGAATAAACAGGTCAATATTTTTTAAGTCTGGTGAAACCCATTGTTGGCACAATTCAATAATGAATTCTCTGCTTGCTGCCTGATAATTACCAGAATAAGCACTACGTACAATTTTTACTAGTTCTGCTTCAGTTAATGGTTCATGTAAACGTTCGTTGAATGTGTACATATTGTATTCGCAGGTTTCCAATGTATATCCTGAAGAGTAATAAGCTAAAGATAGCGTGAAAACCACGTTATTCCGCCCAAGACGCCCTTCGCCACCGATAATGTTTGCTTTATGGAGTAACATATCGAACCACGGTTCATCTACTTGACGAATTTCTTTTTTCTCAGGAAAGACAATTAGATTTCGTTCTCGATTTTCTTTAGTTTTTTGATCTGATTCAAGCTTCATCGACCATTGAATCCAATCAGCAAAAGAATATTGATAGTTCAGTTCTTGAAAAACAATATTCTTTTTTTGTGGGAACCGAGCAATCCCAAAATGATTACATCCTAAATCCACTCCAGATAATGTTTCAGCCAACCGTAAACGAATTGTTTTGGAGATTTTTTTAGCTACATCGATCACTTTAAAATTGCTTTTCTTTGTGACATAGCCTGGTGTCTTTAATACAAAATAGACTTGATAACCATGATCTGATTCTAAAATTAGCGTTGGCATATAGCCCACTTGATCTAAACAGGCTAAAATAATTTCGCCCTGATGGCTTTCTTTTGAATCGATATCAACTACAAATGTGTTTATTTGACTTAGGTTTTTCTCAGAATGGCCTTTAACTAATGTTCGATAATCATCCGCGTAAGTCCCAAAGCGATAGGTATTAGGTGTCCAATGTGTTAGTTTTTTTTCATTTTCTAAAATAGCTTCTTCAGAAGTAATTACCATACCCCGTCCAACATTCATTAGCTGCTTACTGCGGTACGCAAAGATAGCACCACATCTACTGGAATCAATATGACCTGCAGGTTTCATGGTGCTGTTTCGATATTTGTATGTTCGTAAGCCATTTTTAAGAACAGCTGAATAAATTTCGCTCAACATCGATTATAACGTCCTTTCCCAAACAAAAAGAGAACACAGTTTAGCTTTAATCTCAGCTATAGTATGTGTTCTCTCTTCAGTGTTTAAGAATATTTAATTTAAGTACACTAAATAAACGTTCTTCTGTTGAGTTGCTCGTCATTTTTTGATAGAATAGAGACAATCGGAAAAGAAATTCCGATTAACTTTTAATATAAGTAGTTGGTAGCTACTTACATATTCTTGAGACGAGCATGAACACATGTCCTAACCATGTGATTCAGAAATAATTGATTTTAGCAGAATCAATTATTTCCGTCTCTTTTTTTTATGTAATTTTCTAATACATCTCACTTCATAAATCTTAAATCTGTAAATAACTAGTTTAATGCAAAAACACGTGCTAGAAAATAGAATACCTACATATCAACCTTCCTATATTCCTAAACAAAAAAGAGCGAAATATGACGTATACTTTTCTATCAATAGAACATGTTTATTTAAGCGTTCCTCAATCTTTCAAAATGTTTTTTACTAATTAATCTTACTCTATAGTTCTTTGAATTGTAAACAATCTTTTTCGTGGAATTTTTTATGCTAAATTGCTAAATCGCTTTATATCAACATTTAGAACTCCTCAAATGTAGCATAAGTTTTTCCATTAACCTATCCATATCAAATAAAACCACCTACTCATTCTCAAAACAGATAGGTTAAGCATACTTTTTAAACAATACATATACATATACACATACACAGGTATGTATATGTATATTTTGCTAAAGACTTCCTTGTTCTCCTAGCCTCACCTCTTCTTTATTGTTGGTAAATATCATTTATCAATTCACTATTGATTTTCTCAAAATTCTCACAATAGTTTGACCTTATGGAAAAATTGATGCTATATAAACTAGTAGATAAGTTTCGTTTTTAAACAATAACAACAAACATATTCATGCTCCTCTTCAAATCTAACATTTATGTTTGTACTACAACTCATGCTCTGGAAATTTGTGTGCTGTAAAGAAGCGTGAAAATCTACTAATTGCTAATAGACATGATCATGCACATGAATATGTCTATTAGCATGTCTAACTAACAGCTAGTACTTTTTGTAGAGATTTATTCAGTGGAATTTTTTATGCTATTTCAAAATATTTAATGGATTTATATATTTTTTGAGAATTAGGTTAAGATTAACATTTATATATTCATAGTCATATTTATATTTATGTATAGATACGAAAAGCTTTTAAGTCAATATTTTACTATCTAATAAACATATTCATGCACATAGACACGATCATGTGCATGAATATGTTTGCCTATCTGCTAGTATTTTTTGTAAAGAATTATTCAGTGGAATTTTTTATGCTATTTCGAAATATTTAATGGATTTATATATATTTTTGGGAATTAGGTTAAGATCAACATTTTTATGTTCATAGTCATGTTTATGTTTATGTATAGATACGAAAAGCTTTTAAGTCAATATTTTACTATCTAACAAACATGTTCATGCGCATAGACATGTTTGTGGCTATGTGCATGAACATGTTGATGCACATGTTTATATATTGTATAATATTATTTAGATAAATTCGCTGAAGAAGGGAGCTTAGTGATTAACATGGAAAATATCATGCTATTTGATTTAGAAGAAATAGACAGTAAAAGAAATAAAACCTTACAAAAATCCAATAGCCTAATCCAAAAAGCCAAACACTCATTATCAGCTAAAGAATTAACTTTAGTTGACTATATGGTCACAAATATCAAGGAAACTGATGGAGATTTTTTTACTGTTGAAACAACAATCGCCGAATTAAATGAAATATGCAAATTCGGTCAAGGTGGGGCTGCCCATCAAAATACAGAAAAAGCTTTGCTTAATTTAGCCAACAAAGGTTTCTGGATAGAATTACCTGATGGAGCTAAAACTATTGGTCGCTGGCTTGATAAACCATATATAAAAAACGGTCAAGTCAAATTGAGACTAGATTCTGATCTTGCACCTTACCTATTAAATTTAGTTGAAGGACAATCGACAAAATTGTTTTTCCTTGATGTGGTTAATTTGAAGAGTATACATGCGAAAAAGCTTTATGAGTATCTCCAATCATGTAAACCAGACAATGAGATTTTTCTTTCAACAAAGGAAGTCAAGACATTATTTCAAAAAGAGCATCTTGAATGGTATAGAGTTCTTCAATATCTTAGAAAAGCGAAAGAAGATATTAATAATCTTACTACTATGAACGTTAAGTATCAGTCTGTAAAAGAGGGTCGTACAACTATTGGAATTAAAGTAACGCATACTCGAAAAGAATCAGAACTTATAGATAAAAACTCGTGATCATATACATGTCGCTAAACATGTATATGTGCATATTGATAAACATGATCATATACACGTTCATTTGTATTGTCGGTCATAATAGAGGAGGTAACAAATTGAAAACATTAACAACAAATATTGAAAAAGGTGGTACAGGGAAATCAAGCACTGTATATAATCTTGCTGAAAAAGTTTCGGAAGAAGCTTCTGTATTACTTATAGATAAGGATAAATCTGGTAATTTGACAGACAGATATTCGAAGTATGATTATGGACTTTTAAAAGACGAAAACAAAATTTCAAATCTGTATAAAGGGAAAGAAATTGAACCCATTCATATTCATAAGAATCTAGATCTTTTAGCTGGTGGTCCAGAACTTGCAGAAATGGAAGACTATATAAGAGATAAACCAAATAGCCGATTAATACTTTTTTCCTGGTTTGTAAGAAATATAGATATGCTACAAAAAAAGTATGACTATATCTTCATTGATACTCATAACGATACAAGTTTAATTACACAAAATGCCTGGGCAGTCTCTGATATTATTCTCGGAGTTTCCGATCCTTCAATGGATGGATTCAAAGCTTTATTGAAATTAGGTAGAGACATTGATACTTTAAGTAAAGAATTAGTTGAAGTAAGAACAGGGGAGAGTTATCTTGTGGCTGATTACTATTTCATTGGAAATAAGGTAAAACACAATACCAACTCAAGTAAAGAGTTTTTAGAGATTATATCTAAAGAACCCAATTACTTAGGTTATATCCCTGACAAAGAACTTATTAATACTGCAAATTTAGAAATGACTCCATTAGTAGAGTTAGCAAAAGCGAAAGATATCTACAATAAACACAAGAAATTTTTCGATCAAACTTGGGAGTTGTACGATATCATTTTAAACAAATTGAATGGAAGTGATCAATAATGGC